>ERZ791805.45-NODE-45-length-88975-cov-13.977182_pt1 | contig 88975 bp, 83 predicted proteins | sample MGYA00510306_ERZ791805 | MGnify/ENA primary metagenome ERZ791805 (study PRJEB30046, sample SAMN00791990) | human gut metagenome | study: EMG produced TPA metagenomics assembly of the A metagenome-wide association study of gut microbiota in type 2... | reverse complement strand
TCTTGACTTTATTTTTCCGTGGTTTTGTCCCGTTTTTGTCCCTCGCTGATTTTGTGTCACGAAACAAAAATTTGCAAGTGGCTGATTTACAGCGATTAAAGTCGTGTTTTGAAAAGTTGGTAACGGCAACCACCAGAACGGCCCCTGTCCACCGGTGAAAGTGGCATCCGTCAGAAACTCGTTTGTGCGGAATATTACATCATCAATCTCCTCTTCAAGCAGATTGATGCCAAAGTCTACCGCTGTACTGTCATTTGTCATACGCTGTTATCTTTTTGTTTTATGTTTTACAGTTCCTGCATCGTTTGCGCTGTTACGCCACCTGTTGTATGATGCGGTTGCATTCTCACTAACCCTATGATGGAATTGTGTCATGGCTGCCACAATGTTGTCAGCTTGGCGTTTTGTAGCCAAATAACGTATTCTCAATAGAAGATTGTCATTGGCTGTTGTTATCTCATCATATATGGCGAGATACTGCTTTTGCCGTTCGCTGTTTGGCATATATGCTTTCTTTGTGGTCTTAATGGCAAAGTCATACATTTTTCCAAGGTCTTCCCATGCCGTTATTTCCTCGCTGCATGTCTTTCCATTCAAGCTGCCGATATTTGATTTGAAAGCACGCAACTTTGCTTGTATTCTCTCACCTTCAGTCAACCAGGCAATGTCTATTTGCCTGTCTGCGATGTTTGTTGCTTCCACCTTTGCCCGTCTTTCCAAATCTGCCTTGATACTGTCGGCATATTCCACCTGAGGCATAGAGGCTATATTTGCAGCCATACGCAAAGTGTTTTTGACGGATGTGGCAGACTTAGCTCCTTTTTTATAGCCACTGTGCGTAATGGAGTAGTATAAGTCCGGGGTTAGAACGCCTGCTCCTAACTCCATAACTTGTATCTGTCCCATCTTTGAAGCATCATGGTTGTAGGTCATTGACTGGCCAAATGTATTTACTGTAACCGCCATCATTATGATAGCCATTGCTATTTTATATGGTTTCATGTCGTTGTGATTTCTGTGTTAATAATCAAGCATTCCGGCTTCCATCCACCGCCCTAAGGCATCGTTGGCCACCTCTCTTATGGTCTTTGATCGATACAGCTCTGATTTCCAATAACTCGTTCTTGCCTTTATGAACTTCCAAGTCTGGAAATAGGCCGTGTTAACTATGGATTTTATACGGTCTAACGATTTGTTGATATTCTCTATCATCAGCATCATTGACGCTGTAGTACAATGGACTTTGCCACTGGCATAGGCAGCGAGTACTGTTACGGAGGTGTATAGGTTCTGACACTCTGCAGCTAAATTCCTCACGGCTCTGACGTTGACGGCAAGCAAGAGGGTGTCGGCAGTTTCAAAACGCTTTCGTTTGACAATTTTTTCATTGAAGTCCGACAACAAAGACTTGTACTTTCCGATTTTGTCTGATACAGTATCATAGGTTCGGTAAACGTTAAAGCCTGTACTGACAGTGTTGTACACAAGGTCTATCACGTCAAACGCTTTGGTGTATTTGTCAAGTTCCAAATTGACATCTCGGTATTCACGATGTGTTACCTTGCTTGCCTGATGCAGGAGTTTGTTGCTTTCTTCAAGCGTGGATCGTGCCAACAATAGACTGCGTTGCTTCTTGTGGTCGTTGATGTATGCTTCTATTGTGGGGATGTCGCGTGGAACAAGCTGTGCCTTTACTCCAATGGGTGACAGTTGGAATATGCACATCAATACAAGCATGAGCCATTTCAGCACATGGTTGTCATTGTGTTTCGTATTACCTGTATTATTCATTTTACTCATATTTATATGTTACTGATATTACTCATATTCATTGTCTTCATCTTCCCATTCATAGTATGCACTTCCGCTGTTATGCAGCCATCGTCTACGACAACGTTCCGCAATAGTGAGCTTCCTGTCTTTGTCTGCATTTAGCTTGGGAACAAGGTCATGTACCCAATCTAAGAGGCTATGCTTGTAATGGAGGAACTTTTCCACCATAACAAGGTCGGTATATATCCTTGCAAGGCGTGCCTCTATGCTTCGGGCAATCTCCAGTCTGTCACTTTCCCATAGCAAATGCCTGACTCCATCCGTGTCATCGGTTTCTATTCCTGGAGTCTTGGAATATTCTACGGTGACATCGCAGTTGGGATGATCTTTGGCAAGTTCGCTTATCCGTTGGTTGACGAGTCTTGCATTTTCTTCATCAGTGTTATTGGAATCCAGTTCCATAGTCTCAACAACGGAGGTGTCACTCCAGCTGCTCGTCAATTGCCAGTCTATTTGCACAATTGCACGGTGTATCTTGATGCCCAGGAAATACTTTGGTTTTCTCGCAATGGAAAGGGATGCTTTGAAGGTGACCTCACCCTTGACGCTGCCCACAGTGCCATGACGGATGAACGTGTAGCCGGTCCAAGAACCATTGTCCGTCCAGGTGATGCCATATGCATCTTTCATGGCTTTCATCAGTTGCGGTATTCTGTTGTAATCATCCGTTTGAGCCTTCTCTCCATCTTCCGCTTCCTTTATGGCTTGTTTGGTCTGGACGATGATGTCATTGGTGTTGTCAAGCTGCGACTGTAGTTCATTTATTTTTTTCTTGTTTTTTTCGTATGTGTTACGATAGGTGTTGTATTCCTCAGTTGTGGCAGCATTGGACATCTTGCGTAACAACTCGCTGTTTTCCTTGTTGAGCGCATCCAACTCCTTTTGTAAGTAGTCAACTTCTTGTTGGAGTTGTGTGAGCTTGGCTTCAAGCTCACCAGTCTGTACCGCTCCACCATCACCATTTAATGTAGAACGCATGGAACAGCTCTTTGTATGCTCACTTACACTTCTGCCGCATTTGTCACATTTGTAGGTTGTGCTGCCTTTTCCTAATGTTCCTCCATCATGGCAGGTTATACTGAATGTAGCTGTAGAAGCACCTGCTATCTTGCGTGCATCTGTGGCATTATAGTAGTGTCGGGTGTCATAACCTATATAATAGGTGTAGTTGGACTCGTTGGGGTGAGTGTCCATATAGTCCTGCAAGTCTTCGGCGTTGTTGATTTCCTTATGGTCACCATTGGCATTATATTGTGTCAGCCTTGCATTCATCTGAGCCATAAATGTATTCCAGTCCATACTGTAGCTGTCATAGACCGCTTCGTATACTTCTTCTTTTACGTCCCACGATTTTGTTACCTTGATTGAATAAGCGTATGCCTTTGCATATTGCCCACTTTTCTTTTTGCTCAATATGTAGGCTGAAATGTAGTTGTTTATTCTATACGTGTTCTTGGAGTCTTGCGCATTTAATTCCGCAACCCGTTTTCTGCTCCATCCTGCATGAGTTTCTGAATTTGAGAGTATTGCCTCATATTGGGAGGAACTTGGAGAAAAGTTTGGATCCTTTGTGCTTATTCTATACCAATGGTCTCCATACAATATGGCATCGTCATCCTTGGGCGGAACGTAATCACAGAGTGTTTCCGAGCCGTAGTCTCGTCTGTAGATATACACTCTCTGTGTATAGTATTGACCTTGCGAGGCTTTGGAATAGTCATCAATCCATCGTGTGAGATTATAGTCACCAATACAGAAAAGGTCTTTAATCTTATCTTCACCCACAAGTCTGTTCAACACGTGCTGCGTGGAACTGTTCTTGAAATCAGCATACAAACCGCTTGCATTATCCACAAAGGTCAATATGCTGCCAAGTTTCTGCTGAAAGGTTCCATCGAAACTGGTTCCTTTCAGCAATTCGTTCATTCCATTGTTAAAACCGGCATTGGCCATACCAACACCTTTCCCTATAAGATTGTCCAAGTCTTTTTCCAAATTTTCTTTGGTAAAACTGTTTTCTATGTCATCCCCAAGGTGTTCAAAAAGATTCTTCCAATCGATTCCACCTAATTGGGTGATATTGAACACAGCTTTCAGTTCTTCGGCTATTTGTAAAAAGGCTATATCCTTGAAGCTGAGGGTGCTGTTTGTCACAACACTCTCAAATTGCTGGCAAAGGGACTTTACATCTTCTGTGGTTTTCAAAAGATAGCTGCCCCAGTAGATTGCCGTAGAAGGATCCTCGACCATCAGCTGTGCGCAGGTGATGGTCTTTGGAATAATTCTCTTGCTTACTATGTTATAGATACGGTTATAATAGTAGTTCTCTTTCTTGTCATCCCAAAGATTGAGATTGGTAAGAGCCTTTCTGTCAAGGTACTTGGAAGAAAAGATACCTGCACTGGCAATTTCAGCCGCTTTATAACTATCATAAATCTTTTGAAGGTTCTCATTGTGAAGAGCCTCCATTGCGGCCTCTGTCGTAAAGGCTTCCGACATGGCTTCCATTGTCTTGTAATCCACATTGACACTGGCATACTGTGCCTTGGCTGTGTTCACAGCCAAGGAGAATATGATGGTTAATATGATGGCAAAGTGTCTCATTATCTTTGGTTTTATTGTCTATTTATTCTGTTTCAAGTTAAGTACTTGCCCTGCATTGTTCACTTTTTGCGCAAAGGCAAGGGATTTGCTTATGCCAGAAAGAAACCAGTCACGACAATAGGCTTCAATGGCTTCCTGATGGCTGCATTGAAGTTGTTCCTTATATAGTTTCAATGCCTCTTTCTCAGCTCGCTCTGTCGTGTAGGTCATGTAACATTCCCTTGGTTCCTCGACACCATACACATCACTGGCCAGACCTCGACGGATGAAGACTTCTCGGAAAAAGCTTCGTCCCTCCGTATTCTCTAGACGGTTGATTGTGAATATCTTCCTGCACTCCACATCAGTCAGTCCAAGTACAGCCTTGATGTCATCAAAACGCTCCTTGAACTTTCCCTGATCGAGAAGAATGGTAACATCAGAATTGTTGATAATAGCTTCCTTGACAATCGGACTGCCAATAATATCCTGCAACTCCTGCGTAACGACACCCACCATAGCCCAGAATTTTCTGGCGGTTTTATACAGATACTTGATGTATTCTGCCATCATAGGTGATGCTACTGCTTTCCATGCTTCTTCAATGACAAGCACCTTGCGGTTCTTTTTGATGCGCATCTTTTGGATAAAGACATCCATAATAATAAGCGTTACAAGAGGGAAAAGAGTCTTGTTGTCCTTGATGGTGTCAATCTCGAACACGATGAATGTCTCGTCGAACAGGCTACTGTCTATGTTCTCATTCAAAGTTCGCTCATATGTGCCGCCACGGTAGAACTCTGACAAAGAGTAGTTGTATGAAGACAAGTCTATGCCTGTAATCTTATTCTCGCTGCAGATGTAAGGTATGCGCTCAGTACTGTATTCAAAGAAGCTGTTGAATGACAATTCATCAACAACCAAAGCCTTGCGTCTGTCTTCCATTTCCTTAATCTTCTTCCAGATACGTTCCTCCACCTCTTTGTTGGTGTCGGTAGGCTTGCCCTCTGTGGCTGTCTCAATGAGGAATTTCTTGTGCAGGGCATCTATCTGGGACTTGTTGTAGCCTTTAAAGCCTACGAAATAGGCTTCGTAGTACTCCTTGATAACCTGCTCAATAAGCAACTCCTCTATCTTTGTCGGTATGGCGGAGTTGCCTTTCCAAATGAGCATGATAAGGTTCTTCAGAAAATCCATTTTCTCCACGTTCAACTCCTCTCGTTGTATGCGAAAAGGATTCATGGTGATAGGATGTTCTTCCGTATAGCTGATGTATTTGCCACCGACATACTCACACAGTCCCTCATAGGAGTTACCGGTATCAACCATAACTACATCGGTATTCTGCTCCCATAACTGGCGTACTACACTGTTCATGTGGAACGATTTGCCACTTCCACTTGGACCCAAACAAAAGAAATTGCTGTTGTCCGTCAGTTTCCTCTTGCCTTCCTTACCGGAAATATCAATAGCTACAGGCACTCCTTGACGGTCTGTATAATAGACCTTCAAAGGTGTGTCCTCACTCTTAGGGAGTTTTTCCTTATACATCAAGCATCCGGCAGCATCGCTTAGGGTAAGGAATCGGTCATAATCCTTGTTCAACGAATAGCAGTTGCCAGGGAAGGTGCTGACGAACAGCTCCAATTGGTTGTAAGCTCTTTGACTTATCTGAATGCCGATACGCCCGAAGGTATTCTCCAGATGGTTGGTGCATTTTTGAAGATCCGCTTTCACATCGACAGTGACCACAAGGTTGAAGTGACAATAGACAAGCTGCTTGTTTTCTCTTGCTATCAGCTCTTCTACCTTCTTGATGTCCTCTACGGCAATCTGATTGCTTGGGTTTGGAAGTGAGGCATGGCGATTCTTCTTCTTTGCCAATCTACTCATCTCCTGCTTCTGGCTTGGCAGGAAGATGACTTGGTTGAAGACAACGCTCTTTGCTTCTGGAATGCTGTCCACCATAGACATCAAGTCCACAGGCATACTGATATTGTTGACCTCGATGTTGGTATATGGACGGATAAGCGTCGGCAGGACAATGCTGTCCACATCCACCAAACTATATACCTTGAACTTTCTGTCTCCGATGCCGATTTGGTCATCCTTGACATTGAAGTTGTTCAAAGAAACATTTTTGCTCGTGTAGTTCTGGGAAAGATATTGGTCAACATAGAACTTGGCTTCACTGGCAGACAAGAAGCGTGAAGAAACGCCACGGTCACGAAGCTGGTCCCTCACCTTGCCGACTTTGACAAGAAAGTCTTTCCATTTCTTGTCATCATAACTGAACAGACGGCTTTTCTTGTTCTCTTGGGTAATGACGATATATGTGCTACAATCCGTATACTCTCTTCCCTTAAAGTACCTGAAATAGCTTTCAGACAGGAACTCCTTGTTACCCTCGTCCGTACATTGGAACTTCTTTTTCGTGAAAACATCCTGCTTGTGGATGGAATAGCCTTCACCAAGGGTTGACATTAGTGAGGACAACAGATTGGAGAAAGAATTATACTCATTTATGTCAGCGCAGAATTTCTGTACTGGGTTCTGCATTGTAAGTATGGCAGAAAACTCACCAGTCTTGGTGTATAACACACCGATACCATCTATGTCCTCGATAGAGAAATAGATTTCCTTGAAGATTTTGGCTCGTTTGCTCCCTGTGCCGAAAGAATACACGGAAATTGCCATGCCAAAGCATACGGCAATCAGAAAAATGATAACGTAAATGACCATTGTTTTTGTTTATACAAGTAAGGGTAGACTCTTACCGCCGTGGATCGAGCCTACCCGTTGATTGTTTACTATGTTATAACTTTACATTTCCCATCGGCTGTAAATGATTTCACAAACGCTCTCTGTAAGCATAGACATAAATGCCCTTGTCGTTTTTCTTTGAGTAGAGTCCTTTTCGTTGCTTGACCATAATAAGGCCAATTCCACTACTTATGGAAACTGCAGCAAATGCCAATGCGACAAGGAAACCAACCAGAGCGTAAACCAACATGAAGCCCAATATGCCGACACCGGCGGTGACGGCTGCCCAAGTGATGTAGCGTCCCTGAAGTCCCATGAACTCCAAAGGACGCTGCAATCCCTTAAACATCTGGTATTCCATGTTTGTCTCTGTCATCTCTGCCATAACACGACGTTTGGATTAGTTACTGATACCAAAGAAGAGCGGGAGAGCATTGGCAGCGGCAATAAGGAAGATACAAGCACCGACGGTCATCATGATCTTCTTCTTGATATTCTGCTGATTTGATGTAACTACTTGAAACACAACACCATTTAAAGCAGTAAAACCCCAAAAGAAACAAATCAGAAACAATAACGTACCAAAACACAATTCTACTAGCAAGAGATAACAAAAATTAACGTAGATAGAATGGGAAGTAGTTGCTCAGACGTATGTTGCAGCGTTGCAGCACGGCATCAAGTTTTGACAGTTTTCTTACTATCTCCTCGTTGAGGTCGAATATACGGCGGTCGTACTGGCGCAGCTGTTGGATTATCTCAGGAGGCACAAAACTGCCGCGTATGAGCTCCTTCATCGTACACTCGGCAATCCACTGCGCATCCTTCACGTCACTCTTGCGATCAGGGATTTGCTTGATGAAATACGGATCGGCAAGATTTAGCTTGAAGTATGGAGACAGCACACGCCATACAGGTATCCAGTAGACGCTGGTGCTCTCCATAGAAACCTCAACAACATGGTGATGAAGCATCAGGTTACTTAAGAACTGTAATGTTAAATTTATTAATTATGGTTAATGAAACAAACAACAAACTGTTTATGTTCTTAAATTTGTAATATTTTATAATAGAAATCCTTAAATATTATGCGTATGAAGAAATTTATATTTTATTTTTGTTTGTGTTGGGGCGTTATTACAATCGTTGGTTGCAATAAGGATGATGATTTTGACAGTTCTGATAACTATACAGACGTAACGGCTATAGATGAAAGTCAAAATCAATCTTACGTTTTACTTCAAGAAGTGCCTTCCGACTGTCAAGAAGAAGCTAACGAGATAAACGCCAGTTTGCTTGCCAAAATTAAGGTTGCCACGAGATCTGTGGATGGTGAGGATAGCTATCCAGACTACTATGGTGGTTCTTTCATCGAAAAAGATGGATTTTTGACCATTTCAATAAAGGGGGATTCTGTTAGTGGTGTTAACAGGATAAAATCCCTCGTAAATAGTTCTCTGTTGAAATTTAAACGATGTGTGTATTCATTGCAAGAGTTGAAAAATATAAAGTCGCATCTGTATTCAAAATATGCTGAAATGAGCACAAGTTTGAAAAGTAACTTAACAGCCATCGGTATCAGTCAGAAAAACAACGCTGTTGTAGTTTATCTTGCCGATTGTTCTCAATCAAGAATAAAGGAGTTTAAAAATTTTTACGATAACCCTGCTGTAGTGTTCACAAACATGGGAAAAATCAATACAGATAACCCTTGCCTTTCCACACAGCTTGTTAATACGCGCTCTTACACAACATTGGCTACAATATCTAAATTTCCTATTGGCGCAGGTGATACGTGTCTTATTTCAATGTCAGGTGATAAACCTATCTACGGCACATTCGCATTTCGCGCCCAAGAGACTTCTGGACAAAAACGTTGTGGATTAGTGACCGCAGGGCATGTGGTCAGCGTTGGGCAATACTGTTATGATAAAGATTTCAATCCTTTTGGCATTTGTTCTTCCCGAATTGTCTCAACAGGAAATGCCGAAGCTTCTTTTATTCCATGCGGCTATTTGGATGAATTCAACATCAACAATTATATTGGTGGCAGTTCAAGCAGTGTTCTATCGACGACGACAAACAAACCAGGAGAAGGGACTTACGTGAACAAATATGGCGCAACAACGAAACGCACAGGTGGTTATATACAGGATATAGATTGTACTGTTCTGTCTGAAGACGAAACGGCGACATTCTCTGATATGACACTTGTGAAATGTACCGCAGATGGAGGAGATAGCGGTGGAATTGTATACACCTATATATCGAAGTATAATACACGCTTGACAGTCGGTGTCGTATATGGACACCCTGAGAAAATGGGAAAGAACTACCTCATCTACTCTAAGGCGGATAACGTTTTGAAAGCATTGAATCTTAAAAGGTATTGAACGTATGAGAAATCTGATATGTATATTAACATTGTTCATATGTAGCTCTTTTACAGGATGCTCCACACAAGCCACTGGCTCAAACGGCAACGATTCCGTTGCGGTGGCTCTGAGTGACAGTTTGCACAGCGATAGCGGTGACAGCATCATGATGGAATTGTCTGCAAATCGTTTCAAGGCACCCGTTGACACCATTGTGTCTGCCAAGATTGTCAACAACACTAAGTGTTCATCAATTTCGCTAAAAGGCAAAAGGGTCGTTGAGAAAAAGATTGGCGAAAATTGGATACCCTTTGAACACAGGGAAAGGAGCAAGGGCGGAGCGATGTATTCAGCCACCCTGTTGGCGGTGAATATTGGCAACGGCGGAAGCTATGACATAAATATTCCTCTGCGAAGCGAGAGCTACGAGAAAGATTTCTCTCCTGGCGAATACCGCTTGGGCAGGGAGATAGAAATAAATGGCAAGGAAAAACGCTACGTTTATTCAGTCTTTACGGTTTATTAAAGACAAGAGGTGAAAAGGTTTTCACTTTTTTGTCCAAATACAAGTGCTGACGCAATCTCTGCAACTGTGTTGCAGAGATTATTGCCGTACCTTTGCAAACGAGAAAATGTGAAGATTGGCTACACTCTACATTGCTCAAGCAAGCTCGGCTTTGCTCTCGTTTGAACAATCATTGCGGCCGAAAATAGATACACAATATAACAATGAATACAAGAATATATCCATCAGGGTTTGTTTATGGACTTTGGCATCCGCTGTTATCAATTAACGGTGTGGCATTCTTTGCTACTTAACTGACAAGTTAGGGGTATTATGCTTCTCCCCACCTGCAAAGCTGGCATTCTGACTGGCGCAGCCAGCGTTTACTGAAGGAGAGCGGCGGCAGGGTATGCTACTTTAATGGATGCGTATCTCGAATGGTATTCAAAATAGGAACCGCCGTATGCGGAACCGCACGTACGGTGGTGTGTTATGCGAACTTTTATTTAATGCGAACTTTTTGCCGCCGATGCTAATGGTTATTAGCCAATCAGGCGATAAAAGTTCGCATTAAATTTTTATTTTTGCAGGCGTAATACTACTACGCCTATGAATATAAAAGATATAGCGGGCTCTGACATTAAGCCGTTGCTTAAGTATATTGAGGAGCAAACGAGTAAAGACAATGCCTATCTCTACCGAACAGAGTTCAAGCATATAGCAGAGATGGCATCAAGTCATCCATCCATCACCATAGATGAATACAAAAAGTTGTTAGCAGACTCTGCAAAGAGCGGAAGGCTTCAGACGCTAAGGCGTATGAGCTATGTCGATAAGATATACCCCAGTTCGGGATAACCGAGTGTTTTATACAATATAAATGCAGCGTGAATACGCCACCTCCCCATACCATTAAGAGAGGGTAATAACAGAAGGTTGAAAGAAGTTGTTTTGCCCTTAGAATAGTGACAGCTGTTTGGTGTCTTCGATGCAGTATCCTTGCAATGCCTTTGGCTTGTTGTCAAAGAAACAATATGCTCCCAATGCTGAAATAAGGTTCATGATAAAGTTGCTTACAGATCTATGGCGTGAGTGTACAATCTGTGCCGTATTCTTCAGAATGTCGTTAATGGTTTCGATAATGTATCTCTTGCTCAGCATCATTCTTATCATTATGGCACGAAGAAGGTATTTAAATTGGTTGATTGGTTATCGAGATAATAATAGTAGTTGCCTAATTTTAAGTGCAAACTTAATGTTAGGCAGTAACTCGTCTATCTCATATATAGTTCTGTGCAATTATCATTCCAACACCTCCTGCAACCACAAAGATACCAATTGTGAAGAAAAACCAAAAGAACCATTGGGCATAGTGACCAAGGTAGCAACCATCATATTCCTTGTATCGCTCACGGACTTTTTTCCGTTCATCAGCAAACATGGAATTGACCTCACGGATATGCGTCTGCATCTGTGCGGTCATCCATTGGCGTTCTTTGGCAAACAATTCTTGGATTTTCTGCCAGTCAGCATCATTGACATTTACAGACACCTTTAATTTCGTGGGAGCATTTTCCAAGACTTTGTCTATGTGCTGATTGATGGTATCAACCTTTTTGCTGATAGTAGTCACAGCACCACCTAATTTGGCTTCTGCACGCTGATACTGCTGAATGGCAGACTCCAGTTCAAGTGCGGCATTGATGAAGGTGTTGGTTGCCTTATCAATGTCCTCACTCAACTGCTTCAACTCAGGAACACGGCTTACAAGTCCGTCTTCGGCTTGCTGTTCCTCAACCTCGTTTTCGACATCATTCATCATGTTTTCGAAGTCGGATCTTTCTTCTGTGTCTATGTATATCTTGCTTTTTCTGATTGCCATATTGTCATTGATTTATCGGTGGAAACTTCTGCTGCGTGGTTTAGGCTTGCACATGGAATGAGCCATCTGTGCGCAACGGTGGGCAAACTTCCAATCATCTTCATCGTCTTTCTTACCCCAACCAGAAGAAGGAGCAGAACCGCCACCGCCACAATTCTCTGACATGGAAGTGGCTGCGTCAATGTACCCTGCAAACAACAGCATCGCTACATGAGCGACATTCTCTGTTGTCGCTATATCATTATCCTCTGGAATCTGAACCTCATTAGTAAAGACATCTTTGACAGAGTTCGGAATCCACACTTTTTTGACTACATCGCCAATGTTGATTGTGAATGCCGTTTGTGTAATTTGAGGTTGCGCCTTTGGTTGTGATGCAGTTGGAGTATGAACGACAGGACGAACTGGGCGAGGCGCAGGAGCAACGGATGGAGAAACAGGCTTTGTCTTGCCTTGTGTAGGTTGTGGGTGCAGTTTCTTCCATGTGTCTTCAATCTTTGATGCCATGAACCTTCTGCCTATCTCCGAAGCCTTGAACACGGAAGCATTCTTGCCGACTGTGTAGCCGACAAGTTTCCGTTGTTTGTCGTAGCGTGGCTTTACCTCATAGCCTTTCATGCGCAACAGATTGAAGTATCTGTCTATGTTGAACTGTTGCATATCTTTGAGAGTATGTTCGCAATCCTCCGCAAGCTCCACTTTCCGCATATTCCGAATCTCCTGCGGTTGTTCCCATCCATGCCGCATATTGATGATTTCCGCAGCCTTCATTGCCCGAAGATGAATATCATGCACATCGTTGGTGTTACCCTCCATGTCCACACGGCAACAATCAATGTGAAGGTGCAGCGTTCCTGACTTGGAGTCAGAGTGCAATCCGCCCACATTCATAGAATTGGTGAAGTTGGTCTTTATCTCATTGGAGAAACCGTTGAGCGTAAGTCCAACAGAATCCAAAACTTCCAAGGCTTCGTCTTGGAGGTTTGCCCAATCTACCATCGTGAAGTTGGCAGACTCTTCCTTTGATGGGGAAAGTACAAAAGTGGTCATGAACCTTTCCAACTTTCTGCCCACCGTCCTTTCCGCCTGATGATACTGGCAATGATGCTTCATCATGTACCAGATGGCGGTAGGGTCAAGACCATCGGGCATATTGTTCACCTTGACCGTCTTTGCATTCTCCTTTTCCAATGCGTACCTTACGGAGTTGCCTCCATACGATACGACCTTTGCGAGCATAATCATGATTATTCCTTTGATTTGGTCTGTACGTTTGTTGCGATATTCTCTTCAATGCTATACCAATGTTGGATAAGTCCTGCAACGGCATCAATCCACCAACGCATGAACTTCTCATTCTTGAAGAACCGAGCCTTTTCCTCAGCCGTTTTCTTGGATAATACGTTGCTGATTTTTATCAAATCCGTCCTTGCGATGGCGAGAGAGTTGAGGGCATCCACCTCTTCCTTGGTGAGCCTCATGCGTGGACGGTGCTTCAAGCCAGTCTCAACGACATAGCGGCTCAGACTAATTCCACACTCCTTGGCAAGCGTCTGAAGCTGCTTCAACTCTTCGTTCGTACATCGGTAGGTGTGGACTTCCGTAGGCGGTTTCCTTATGATTTTCTTCTTTCTCATTTGTCCTTGTCTCTGATTAAAAAGGGATGATTACAAGCACCTTGCAAAGGTGGTCACGACTGCGAGCCTGCGAGTAGTCCGAGAAACTTTTAGGAATACAGAAAGACGGACACGGCTTCTGTATTACAAAAGGATTTCTCGAAAAGTACCTATAAAATGACGGCACTTTTAACAGCGTCCGTCCCCAAGGCTGCTTAAACGTATAACAGTTTGGTGGTAGCCTATGGCGGTCAATCGTCCTTTGGGATGATTTCTCTGTATAGTGGCTCAATAGCCTCTGTATGCCTATTGATTGCCGTTTTGGGAGTCGTTAGCCTTGTAACCATTGGCATTAGAACCGTTAGACTGTTGTGTTTGTCCTCCTGCCAGATGCTGTGGATATGTGTTGTGTTCTCCCTCATTCTGTTTGGCATCTGCTTCTTGCATGGAAGAAGGATTGCCAACAGACTGTCTGGAGTAATTTTGTTGTGGGGAATTTCCACCTGTAACAGCATCGGAAAGATTGCCATTCATTCCAACCTTACCCACGCTTCTGTTGTCATTAGATGAAGTCGAATTTAGGGAAGAAGAAATATCTGCTGTAGAAGAATTGCCCTTGTTGTCAGTATCGGATATTCCATTGGCAGAATGCCCATCTTCCTTGTCCGACTTTGTATCAACATCCGTTGTCGTAACAGTTACTCTTGCTTGTGGAGCTTCCGTGTGGATGATTGCAGAGCCATCCGCATTGCGTTTCAATGAAAATCCGTTCTTGACAAATCTTCCGTCCACATACCAACCAGAGAGGGAATGCAGGGTAATGATGCGGTTGTCTCCAACTTTTTGTGAAGAGGAAATGCCCACAGCCTCCATAGCCTGTAAAAGTTTGGGTACGGTCTTGCGGTCTTTATCCCAGAGTTTGGCAAGTTGGGTGTTGTCAACCAGACATTGCCCACACAAGATTTCCACTTGTTGGGTTTTGCTGATAGAAACAAGTGTTGTTTCACGTTCAGCAAGAGAGGCAAGAGACATGAAGCATTCCATGCGGTCAATCTTGTACTTCTTGCAGCGAAGATACTCCATCTGTGCATCGGACAGCGTGAAGCAGTAATGTATCTTTTGTTTATCCATGTTCTGTGAATTTTGAATATTATAACCATAACTGGCAAGACTGTTTTTCTCAGTAAAGAGAAAATCATCTATGCCATCCTCTCCTTTGGGAAATGCCCTTTGCGATAACATAGAGTTCGCCTTGCAACCTGTCATTAGAATGACTGCTTAATCGTGAAATGCACTCAATGCAAACAGACTGGGCAAGAAGTTTTCTTCTGCCGACAGTTGCTTCATCATTGATGCCCTTGTTGGCTCCGCATTGCTCGGCAAGTCCGTTGAAAGCATCACGCATCCGAAAGTAGCCGTTGCCAGTATTGATGTAGCTCACGGCAAGGTCAGCGACATTCGCCAACTTGCTTCTGTACTCCTCATGGGAAATATCGTCCTTCATCATCGCCATGTCTATTTACAAAGTTCACTCATGTGCTTGGTCGCTGCAGCCTTGGTCTCTGCCTCGGACATACTGCGGTTCTGGCGCATCCAGTTCAAAAGCTCGGACTTTTCAAAGTATATAATCTTGCCGTTGGGACGGAAGAACGGAAGTTCATGCTTGTGTGTCATCTTGTAGAGACTGCTCTTTGATATGCCCATGAATAAGGATGCTTCCTCCAGTGTCAATACTTGCTTGGCATCACGGAGAAGGTTCTCCATTATCCCAATGCGGTGCTCATGTGACTCTACCTTCAAAAGAAGAGTCTCGGTGTCGATAGTTTTGTTCATTATCCTGTAATTTAATTGTTTGTGATTTGTTGTACTGCTTGTTTTGAAAGTGTAGTCCCCAAGGCAGAGAGAAATCCCTGCCCGAAATATGGAGACTACAAAAGTGAAAATAACTGGTTGTTATCCTGAAAAGTTCTGTTTACTTGTTATCCTGTAAAAAAGTTATTCTGCGTGGATGGGTGTTGGTGGCTGCTGTCCGCTTTGTCCTTGGTATTTGCTTGTTCTCTTCACGCTGTTTGCGACCTCGAAAGGCTTTCTTTGTGTTGTCAACAGCCTTGACCTTTTCATTCGTCAGCACATCTGCATAGATGGCGGTGGATTTGAGTGACTTGTGTCCCATCAGTTTCTTGGTAGTCTCAATGTTACCAGTAACCGCCTGCACCAAAATTCCGAATGTATGTCGGGAGCAGTGAAAAGAGATATTCTTCTCTATGCCCACCTTTTTGGCTATCCTTTTAAGGGCAGCATCCACATTAGCCTTGGCAGGAAGGTGAAACACAAAATCATCATCGCCTTTGGGTGGCATCCATGACAAGGCGGTATTGCCGATTGGTACGGCATTGAGAGCCTTGGTTTTCTTTTGGACGATTACAAGCGTGTTCGTTTCCTTGTTTCTCTTGATGTCACTCCATCGCAGAGCCTTGATGTCGCTGATACGAAGTCCTGTCAGACAGGCGAAACCGAAAGCCTTTTGTGTCTCTGCAACTCCTGGACTTCTCTCATCTGAAGCCATGAACCTTTTCAGTTCATCGGGAGTGAGATACTGCTTATGCGATGACTTTGGCTTGGGGAAGATGTCTGACTTTTCCAACTGGTAGAAAGGGTTAGCCTTTAACTTGCCGAACTTGACAGCCTTGTTGAACACCGTCACTATGCGCTGTTGAACATTGTGAAGTGAGCCTTCACACAAAGGCTTGGCTTCAACTCGTACATACTTATGTGGCACATAGTCGTTCTTCAACCAAAGGAAGAATGCCATGAACCATTCCTTGTCGAACTTCCTCAGAGTGATGTGAGGTCTGCGCTTGTTGGCAAGGAACTCGCTCATTAGGTATTTCAGATACTTTGATTGGTCAACAATAGCCTTGGAATAGTCTGTGTTGTCGCTCATCCAGTCGATGTAAGTCTGGATCCAGTCCAAGACTTCGGGAGACTCGTCATTGGGGATTTCCTTCACAATCATCAAATGACCTACCTCTGGGATGGTTTCTGGATGAAGAATACGCTCTGCCCTTATCTGGTGAGCACGTTGCAATGTTTCTTCATTCCTTGCTTTGGTCTCTGCATCAACCTCCGGCAACAAATACAGGGAAAGAAATTCAAACTTGCGCTTGCCACCATCGTAGATGTCAAGATACAAGCTTATGTTGTCGTTGGCAAGAGTCTTTTGTCTGATAGTTATTGTCATGTCTCTATATATTTTCGTTGTCAATGAGTTATGTGAACATACCGTCAATGAGGTTGATGGCTTCCTCCTTCTTCTTGTCCACGATTTTAGCATAGATTTCCGTGGTCTGAATGTTGGAATGTCCCATCAGCTTGCTTGTGGTAAAAAGGTCTGCACCGAGCGTGAGCATCATCGTTCCGAACGTGTGCCGTGAGCAATGGAATGAGACATGCTTCTCTATCCCTGCCGCTTCCGCCCATTTGCGGAGAGCCCTGCCTATAACGGTCTGTGTGGTTGGAATGTCAAAGAAAGGAATATCATTACCTCTTGGCTTTGGCAACCACCGTTTAGCCTCTTCCGAGAGAGGTATTATAACTGGTTTCTCCGTCTTTTGCATTTCCATGTCTATGTATTCGCCCATTCCGTCAGCGGTCTTGAAGATGTGCATCGGAGCAAGACGGTACATGTCGCTTAATCGCAATCCAGTAAAACAGGCGAAGATGAAAGCCTCCTTGACCTCTGGGCGGTAACTGTCCGTAGCCATGAGGGTACGAAGTTCCTCAATGGTCAGATACTCTTTCTTGCCATCCTTGGGTTGAATGCGCTCACGTGCATCAAGTTCCTTCATAGGATTGTTGCGGATAATGCCTTGTCGCACAGCGTTGTTGAGTGCAGTGGAGAACATTCCGAGGTATCGGCTTGCCGTATTCTCGCTGATAGGTCTTGGCTCGCCATACTTGATATGGGAGTTTGGGAAGTTACGCAAGAACTTCACATAACCACGGCAGAACTCCGCATTGACCTCTTCAAGCGAAATGAAGCCTTTGTTTGTCTCGTCAAGATACTTCTCTATGGTGTGCAGCATTTCCACACGACAATGGAGCGTTGACTTCTTGATGCCGACACCACCTTCACAATACTTCTTTATCCAAGTAGTGAGAAGCATTGAACCTTGCTTGACGGTTTCCCAGTCCTGTATGCCATGACCATGCAGGGCTTTGATGCGCTCTGCCTTGATGCGTTCTGCAATCGCCATAGTCTGCTTGTTCTGTTCCTTACAGACGGGATTGATTTCGGGGATGAGATAGAGTTTGAGGTATTCATACTTTCTCACTCCCTTATAGTAGATGTCAAGATAGATGCTCTTGTTGCCATCTGCGAGCGACTTCAACCGAATTTTTATCGGCTCTTTCAGCTTTACTTGTTTCTTTGGTCTTGCCATAATGTATGAAGTGTTATTTTGTTTTTGTATTCTGCGACATTGGAGGGTTTTTCTCCCTCTTGTTGAAAGTTCATGTCAGATATGGTTTCCTATGCTGACATTTGCTTTTCTTTCTCTTCCCTTACTTCGGAAAACTGATGTAAAGATAAGAAAATAAACCGAGAAACGAGAAACAAAACGGAAACAAGAAACAGTCTTTTATGTCTTTTTAAGAGTGAGTTTGACAAACATCTGAAAATTCAAATTATTGCTTAAAGCATTGATACTTAGCGCATTTACTTTCATTTGTTTTCTTGTCTTTTCAAACGCATTTCGGAGGACTAAGATATTCTTGACATCCTGCTCCTCGTTGTTCATGGCGATGTACACTGAGATGGCACCGACAACGGCAAAGATACCAGCAAGAGCATAACACAAGTTGACTACATACGGAATGTACTTGACCAACTCGGATGCGACCTCCTCCAATGCGGAAGTTCCTGCATCATAGCCAGTACCTGCCAGGTTCTGTGCAGAAGCACCGATAGGAGTTAGAGCGGCAATCGCAGCACCCATCATCATGAGTTTTGCACGATTCCTTGCGTGAGACACTTTCGCCTTAATGGTAGTAAAGACGTTTGAAAAAAACTTTTTCATTGACTTTCTAATTTTTTAGTTCTACAATTTGTGATAACTCTATTTTATTCGCGATTAAATAGCCTAAAATACGAAATTCATGTCTTGATAACCAAACAACGCTGGCATGACAATTGAAGCACCTATCATAAAGAGGATGCCACCAAAAAGCATCATCATGCTTTTGGTGATGTCTCCCTCATGGTAATTCATTTTGATACCGATCTGCAAAGCGGCAACTATCACCACAATACCTGCTATGGCATATAAGATTTCTACAATGTAAATCATCATGGTGCCAACGAATGCGGTTGCCTCGGCAAGTCCGTCCGCTCCCCATGAGTAATCTACAGAGCCACATCTGGCGGAAACGTCCTGTATGCATAGGGCTGACAACAATGCAGCGCATAGCCTGTATGCAGTGTTAGCATTGGGTGTATTCATCTTTCAAATCGATATTGCTGTGTTCTCTGTTTTCTCGCATCTCACTGGCAAGTTGCATTGGGTTTCTTAATCCTCTTTCTGTCGGACAATCCATTAATCTTTGATTGATTTCTTCGATACGCTGAGTCAAAGCAGCATCTTTCTCATTGCCGATAATGGAACTGACAGCATATTGCGGTTGCGCCATATCCTGGTTAAACGCCTTGCTCTCATCAAAAACTTCATCTTTCTTTTCTTCTGGTGGAACTTCTGAGAACGCAGATGCTGTATTGATGGAACCTTTATCATCGACATTGTCCTGATGTTCTTCCGATGGCTCTACATCTTCAGTCCCTTGACGATTGTCTCCATCCGTATTTACCGAAATCTCGGCAATATCAAGATGTGGGTCATCATCTGCTGTAGTTGGTGTGTTGATGGACTCTATAACTTCTTCAATGAAATTTTCATTGTTCTCTGTTGACTCCAAGAATGAGAAACCTCCTGTCTTGGTGTCCTCTAAAACGGTCTGTGGAGCGTATTCTTCTTCAGCATCTTTGGTGTCACTTGCTGATATGGTTTCTTCATGTTCTCCTTCTTTCTTGGATTTTGCGTTTAAATCCATTGTTATTATGGTCGCATAGTACAATACATATGCGATGGTCAATACGATAGCGAAAATTATAAATGGACTCATAATCATTCATTTTTTGTTGGTAATTCGTGAATTGCAAACACAAAATTACCATACATGGCCCACTATCTTTATATAAAGTTCCAAATAACAGGGGTTTCCAATGGGATAATGGTAGATTGGTTCTAACGAGAATATAGAATAGAACCAAAGAATTGAATTTTTCTTTGTATTAGAATGTCATAAATAGCGTAAGTGGCAGAGTGTTTCACAACAACCTGCCACCACGACATAATAATTGAGTATTCCTACACAATCAATTATGATGTATCGATATATATAATGATGTTCGAAGTCAGAAAAGATCCTTAACGTTCTTCTTAGGGTCGTCTTCTATTTTTCCATGTTTCCGCTCATAGTTACTGATGGCTTTCTCAAATGCAGCTTCCACCACATCTTTTATCTGTAGACCTTCACGAGTGGCGATAATGCGCACTTTCTTTAGAAGGTCAGAGCTGACTATTGTACAGAACCGTTCTTCTTGTCTCTCTTTCTCCAGCTTTTTCTGCTTTGCTCTAGCCGACAGTGGCTTTCCCTTCTTTCCTTTTTCGGACGTTCTTGGCGTGTTCGTTGTCTCCGATTGTGGGTTGCCCGTCACCGTAAGTCCTGTGAACAAAGCGTCCAGACTCTTGTTGTCCATAGTCAATCCTCCTATACTTGTGTCATTCTATTTAGAAACTCTTCTGCAAACAACAGATAATCCTTGGCTCCGTTGCAATTCTTGTCGTAGTCCAGAATGCTGCAACTTTCCAAGGGAGCTTCTGCAAGACGGATGTTCTTGCGTATTCTGCTATTGAAAACGATGTCACCTACTGCCTTACGCAATTTTTCTTCAATGCCCTTTGACAACTTGCTTCCTTCCCATCGTGTGATAAGGATGCCGGTAATGTGAGCTTGGGGGTTGAGCTTTCGGCTTACCATATTGATGAAATCGTTAATCATAGCCAGTCCCTTGAATGGTAGCACCTCAGAAACGAGAGGGATGACAATGTCGGTAGCGGCTGTAAAGGCGTTGAGCGTTACCAAGCCCAAAGAGGGAGGGCAGTCAAGCAACACGAAGTCGTATTTTGTTGAGACTTCCGCTTTCTCCAGAACTTCAGACAGGATGCTCTCCCTTGCTATGGCTGTGGAAAGTTCCACATCAACCATGGCAAGTGTCAAGGATGCAGGAACGAGATACAAACTGTCTGTGATTTCAATGACAGGTAAGGTTTCCACCTTGCCGGTCAGTGCTTCGTAGATTGTGGCTCCAACGAAAGAGGATGCCAACGAAGTGGTGAGGTTTGCTTGTGCGTCAAGGTCTATCAATAACACACGGAAACCTTTCTTGGAAAGAATGCTTCCAAGATTAGCTACAGTTGTGGTCTTGCCGACACCACCCTTGTGGTTTGCTACGGCGATAATTCTTGTGTCCATTTCTCAAATTGTTTTATTATGTCGTTTAATATATTGAGCACAACGCCTTCTACTATAGAGAACTGTCGGTTGTACAAAACAGCCTTGTTGTCGCTCAAAATTCTATGTCTGTTTTCCTTTTTTATCCTCTTTTTCCATCAATACTTTGTGGGAAAAGTACCAGTCTGTCAACTGGCGGATGCTGATTTCAGCAAGCAAAGTCCTACCAACGCAAGATGCCAATGCCTTCTTGCCGTCTTTGGTATTAGGGAAGCTAAGTATAGGTACTCCGTTTACCCGGACAAGCGGAAGATTGTTGCTTTTAGCCGCTCGCTCCGCTTCTATACCATAGACTTCGATGGTATCTGTGTCCTTAATCAACAAGGACAGAATGGAACCATCCTTTATGTCCTTACCGTTGATGTGAACATAGGCTAGCTTTGCTTCCGTCAGTCCGTCTGAAGGGTGTTCGCTCGAGAACTGGTAGGTGGTTTCACCGACTGCTTCTACATGAAAAACAACTGGACGTTCCTTTACCATCGCATCAAGGTGGAGCATCTGGCCAATCCTTGCGTTGATTTTATCTTCCGATACCACCTCCTTCCGATATTCCGCTTCTTTAAGCCCTCCAGTTTCTTCTTTTGCAGTTAGTATATAACCGTTACGAACTCTTTCCAGAGTGAAGAAAAGAGGATAGATATTGTTCTGTGATGCCATATCATTCCATTTTATTCGTTATTTTCCTTTTCCGGCTCACTGACTGTGACAAGATTGATGTCGTAGTTGCCACAGATGGATTGGTAGTCAAAAGCAAGCGCACGTTCCTGGTCAAAAACAAGTGACGACGTTCCAGTCTCATTGGATCTTCTTGTTGGCTTTCCATTCTCATCGAGGATGTAGAACTTCAACGGAGAGTTTGTCTTGCCGTAGTAGTCTGGTGTAGAGACAAGGTATGAAAGTAATGACTCATCTGGAATAAGGATTTTTCCTTCTCTTCTTGCCTGTATGTTCGCTTTGGCAATACATATTTTTTCCCTTATGAAGAGGACTTGTCTGTCCGTTTCGAATTCAACCACCTTACGCTGCTTGCCTTTTGCCGTCACTTTCAACGTCTTCATCAGGCAGACCTTGTAATCCTGCCTCTCCCTTATGTCACCAAGCTGTCTCGCCTTGGAGAACATAGACCAGAATACGGCTATCTCGTCCGTGCTGTTGCACAATGAATGTTGGTACTTCAGACCTTCTATACATACGTCATGCACTTCTTTCTCGGAAAAGGGAAGTTCTTCCGCTATGGGATGTAGACAATAGTATGTCGCCAACATCATTGCCCAGTTGTTGATGAAGCGTTCTCCTATGGTGCTGTAGTCCACCTCGCTCTTTATCTCACCCAAGGCTCTTTTCCATGCATTGAACCATCCTGCGTTAAAGTTGTCACGATAACGCATCAGGCTGACCGTTATATTGGTCGGACACATATTGCGCAATTTCATGAATGTCTGGTACTTGTCAGTTTCTTCCTTTGTTCGCTCGCTTCTCTGAGACTCCAAGAAAATGACTCTTGAAAACAGGGCTATATCTGCCGTTGGCATCTCTTGCCCGGTGAGCACAACACCGCAGTCTACATTCGTGGACTCCCTTCGCTCCCCGTCTGCTGATCGTTTCGAGCGTCCGGCATTGTCATAGATACCTTTCAGAAAGTCTATATGCTTCTTGCTCAACGAGTTTTTGTATTCGTCAAAGTGGACGAGCATATTGCTGACTTCAGCGCATTTGTCCCCCATAGCATAATAGGTGGTGCTGTCCAAATTGCTGACTTCTGGATTTCTCTGGAACAGATTGATGAGCGACAGCGCAAACTCTGTCTTTCCTGTGCCTTTCTTGCCATAGATGTTCAGTATTGGAAACGAGCGTGTCGTATCAGTGATGATGTCCCTAAACAATGTGGCAAGGTAAAAGCAGATGGCTGCAATTCCATTGTTTCCATATAACTCATGAAGCAGCGCAAAGTATTCTTGGGCAGAGACCTCACGCTTAGGCGCATGGATAAAACGCCTCTCGTTGACATAGGCATTCTTGTTACGCTTGTGTATCTTCGAAAGAGCCGGCAGATAGAAGTTCTCATTGTCCAGTCTGACAATGCCATAGTCATCGACCGGCTTCCACTTTCCTTCGTAGACAATACCATTGGTAAAAGCGTAAAAGCCCCTCTCTCCAATGTTGTTCCACCCCAATTGTGGTACTCGCTGTGCTTCTTCTGTCTTGCCGTAGATGTATGCTTTCAATAACTCGTATTTTTCCTGTTTCTCGAAGAAGCGGAAATCGCCCTTTCCTTCGATTTTCTCTTTGAAGCGGTCAAGCTTTGTCACGTCGGCTTGCTGTAGCTCTATGGTTCGTTTGATGCGGTTTTCGTTTTCCAATTCAAAGATACGGCTTGGCTTGTTGTCATCAGCAATGAGGAATAATGGGCGAATGATGAAGTTCGTCCAAGCTCTTTCACGTCCTTGTGGGTCAAGGTCGTAATAGTGATAGCCCTTTCTGTAGAAACGATAGCCTTCAAGCTCATCTGACTTTTTGATGGCTTGTCTTCGTTTCTGCTCCTGCCGTCTTCTTGCAGCGTCTGCTAAAGCGCCTTTCCAAACAGAGGCTTTACGGTATTTGTCTTTCAGATCCGTCAACAGAGAAGCTTGAAGCACCTCCGATTGTATGTTGACAAGCAGGTCGCATACATCGCTGATAACTTTCAGCTGGTCATCGTTGGTGCTTTCTGTATCGTAGTGTTTGTCGGCATACCAAAGTATGAAGTCCTTTTCTGTCAGACCTTCCCAACGTTCAAGACAGGTGATGTACGAGTCTGCGTCTTGCTTGACGTTACCTTCTTTGGGTATTTCACGCACTGAGACTTGAAAACCCATCTCCGTTGCCAGTCTGCCATTGGCAAACACGAACTTTTCTCCAGCTCCAAATTTCTCACCATCCTTGGGCTTATCGCTGTCAGGGATGAAGCACAGACTACAACTGAACTTGCTGAAATATCCAAGTTGCTCCTTTGACCAACTGCCTCCGAGTGAGGCTATTACATTAGCTATACCCAATGATTGAAGACGCATAACGTCTGGTGCGCCCTCTACAAGATATACCTTACCCGATTGACGCGCTGCTTTCATGGCTATGTCAATGCCGAAAATAGATGTACTCTTTCTATATATAAGACTGTCACGCCCATTGAGGTATTTGACAGATGCCTGTGGATTTATGCTTCTTGCCGTGAACGTCTGCACCCTGCCATATCTGTCACGTTGCGGTATCATCAAACGACCTCGATAGAAATCATAGTAATTACCCGGACGGCTGTCATCTTCGCCAAGTAAACCTATCTCTACCAGTATTTGCAGGTTGAGTCCTTTCTTTTTGGCATATTCGAGGAATTTATTCCCTCTTGCAGGGCTGTAGCCAAGACCAAATGTTCGACAGAAATCTTTATCCCAACGTCCAGTAGAAGAGCCATCGGATTTTTCGGCATATCTACGACATGCGGCAGCTTCTTCATTGTCTGCCTCGTATTGTGCACGAAAGAACTCTTGGGCATACTGGTTGTAAATGTACATGGCTTCCGCTTTTCTGTCACGTTCTTCCTGCTCTGGAGTGCTACTTTGGTCAAAGAGGTCATGTGTATCGACATCTGGACAATACATATCTAAAAGGCACCGGATAGCGTCAATGAATCCAACGCCCTGGCACTCCTCTACGAAAGAAATGACATCGCCACTTTTCCCACAACCATAACATTTGTAACGGTTCATGGTGGTGTCCAACATCAATGAAGGAGATTCTTCTTGATGAAAGACGCAACAGCATTTCTTTCTGTGTGGTCCGGACGGTTTTAGCACCGTGCCTGGACAGAGGTCTACCACAAGCTGACAGATGTCGACTCGTGATTTTACAATGTCTATGTATTTGTCCTTAATGTGCTTCATTATATATGTCGATACTTAATATTTTAATACATCATCCTCCACTTGTCTTTCTCAACAATTGAGGACAGTTCCTTTTCGACAACCGGTGACATTGGTCGGCCCATTATATTACGAGCCCATCCTAAGATCTTTTGTTGCCAAGTGTGTGGTGAGCCACCGAGGTTCATGCTTAAAAATGCGGTAAAACGCCCTTTCTCACCGTTAGATAGCTTACTGTAATAATCAGCAATTTCTTTCTGTGTCATTTGCTTAATATTTTATCGCAAAAAATTACTATTCTCTGATTGTATATCTGAGATTTTGATTATATTTGCATGCAAAAGTAGTCCAAACATTGGAGAAAACAAAATGTATTGCTCAATATATTGGGCGTATTAGTACAAATTAACATAACACCATTATAATATTATATAGCATTATGTTGAATTTAGATTTAATAGATAACCTGTATGCAGGTTTGACAAAAGAGCAACAGCAGGAGCTGATAAGCCTTCTATTCAAGAAAAGTAAACAGACAATGAGTTATTTCCGACGTACAAAAGACATCAGCCTGTCCAAATTGGAGGTATTGGCTGACTTCTTTCATATGCCGTTGGATTACTTTCGAAAAGAAGGGGCATTCAAAACAACAAATGTTAGTGGCAACAACAATTCCGTCTCTGTCGGAAATGTCAGTGTTAACACTAACTTGATGCTGGAAAACGATTCTTTGAGAAGAGAAATATCAACTTTGAAAGAAACTCTAAAAGCAAAGGATGAAACATTGAAGTCAAAAGACGAAACACTGAAATCTAAAGATGACCTTATTGAAGCTCTAAGAATTCAGGTCGGCAAGCAGAAATGCGCTGATGCTGTTGAGTAATCACTATGTCACTGGTCTACATATATTATAATAATAGTATAATATGGCAACAATTAGGATAAAGAATCTTGGCCCGATTAAGGATACTGGTCTGATAGGCTTGACGGATGTCTTGCTCGTTATAGGGCGGCAAAGTTCGGGTAAAAGCACTTTTATGAAAGTGTTGTGCTATTGTCGTTGGATAGAAAAGAAGGTAATGACTTCTTTTGAGAATACAATACAGAGTTATACGCACAATAAGCGTTTCATAAGAGAGCTGAAGCAGTTTCATCGGGTGGATGAAATGTATTTTGGTGATGATACAGAAATAATGTATGATGGCGATGTTATCACAATCTCTTTAACAGGTACAAACCAAAATGCGAAAATCGTGCGCAAACAAGATGCTTGGGATGACAGATACAATTCAAAATTATCTTATATACCTGCAGAGAGAAATCTTATTTCTGCCGTTCGCAATATTGACAGTACATACAAATCCAAAGAAAGAGACTCCATTTTCAACTTCATACACGAATGGTATGAGGCAAAGATGAAATACGACTTGGACAATAAGATCGATTTGTCATTAACGGATGATTTCAAGTATTTCAACGATGAAGGACTTGACTATGTGATGCTGCCGAATGGTAAACCTATCACATCCTTTTACGCTTCAAGTGGTGTGCAGTCAATCATGCCTATAGATGTGATGTCCGATTACAACATGGGGGTTGTCGGAAAGATTGTGAAGTTTAGCGTGACTGATTTGATAAACCGCCTTATGGAATCTCTTGATGCTGACGTTGTAAAGCAGAAGGAAATAGGTTCAATCACGGAAGAGGATTTGGCTCCTATTCGTGAAAGGATGAAATATCAGTCTGCCCAGTTGTTTATTGAAGAGCCAGAACAGAATCTCTATCCCGATGCGCAACGTCTATTGGTACAGAACATAATTCGTCGCTTGAAAGTAGCACAATCTGTTGGCAAACATCGTTCAATGATCGTGCTCACTACACATAGCCCTTATGTGCTGTCTACTCTCAATGTGTTGATGGCAGATGCTGCCGCCAATGAGAAAAGACCTGATGATGAAAGGCTGAAGGAAATTGTTGACGAAACGACGTTGCTCCAGACTGATGCCATATCTGCTTATTTCATTAATAAGGATGGCGTTTTTGAGGACATCAAAGACATGGAGATTCCAATGCTTTCAGGTATCGATTTGGATAGTGTCTCAGATTGGGTAGATGACCATATCGGTCGCATTAACGAAATCTTATACGCAGAATAGCCAATGAAAAAGAGTACATACGAGAACTTGACTCTTGCAGGTTATATTGCAGAGCAAGCACTTCAAGTCAGAAAGTTTGTGGCCACACAGGAGCAAGGCAAGAAGTATATGCTTGCCATTCAAGAGAAACACCCATCAACAGTATTTCAAATTGATGGTTACATCATAAAAACGAATTTGAAATGTGACAAACTTGTTATGGTACAGACATCAACAGAACCTGCAGAGGCTTGGACGCAAATATTCGTAGAGCTAAAGGGACATGATTCTATTCACGGCATGGAGCAGTTGCTCGCAACGGCAAAGAATCCAATATTAGCCAGTTCAACAAATCATGTAAGGAAGGCTCGTCTGGTGGCAACTTCTTTTCCGGCAAACAAAGCGAACCCGAAAGTGGAAAAGTTGAAAATCGAATTTGCCAAGATGAAGGTAGATTATAAGAATATCAAGTCTGGCCAAACAGACCGTTTGTAAATATTGTGAGCTTATGAAATATGGTATGAGAAAACCTTCGTAGAAGAAGAGCGTAAGCGCACGGACTACGGGGCGTGCCAAACGTGCAATAAAAAGAGCAATAATCCCAGGTTACGGCAAACGTGGTATGGGATGGCTGCATCCCAAACGTGCTTTGTATAACAGAGTATATAGAAAGACAACATTTAGCATATTCGACTTAGGAAAAACTATGTCGAGCAAAGGCTCTTCTAACAGTGGATGCTGCGTGATACTCATTTTTCTTGTCACTTTGTTTTGCACCATTGCATATATAGCCTAAGCAACACTTGAATATATTATGGAAGATAAGCGAAAACTACTCAATGACTTTCTGACAGCGTTCCCATTGGAAACCCTCTCGGAAATGCCATTGGACAAATATACGAACCTGAACAGATCGGACTCTTTTTGTTACTGGGTTGAGAGTAAAACCTATGAGTTAGGCTCTATATGGGGCGGCTCGTCCTATAAGTTTGGCATCTACAAGTATAAAGAGAAACCGAAGGACACACGTGAACGATTTATGTGTGATGACACCTATGCCTGGTATACCAAGAACGGCAATACGACAGAAGAAGCCTACGCATTGGTAAGGAGCGAGATAGTGAAGATAGCCAACCATGCCAGAAATGGCGAGTTTGAAGCCATCGATAGCATCACCACCTTTGGCGATGTATTCAAGTGGAAGATTGCCTTCTTGTACTCCAATGAGCAGTTGGTACCTATCTATAACCGCACTATGTTGGAGAAAGCATCTGCCAAGTTTGGTATGGACAATCCAAGTAACAAGAGCATTCCAGAGATGCAACGCCTCCTCCTTGAAAAGAAAGGCTCGGAAGATCTCTTTGTGTTCTACGACAGGCTACTCCAAATGATAGACAACAACAGTCAAGCAGGAGATATACAATCTTCAGAAAAGAAATATTGGCTCTATGCGCCAGGCGAGGGCGCATCAAAATGGAACCTCTGCCAGCAGGACAATATCATCTGTATCGGATGGGATGATATGGAAGATTTGGAGCAATACGACACTCTTGATAGTGTCAGAGAGCATTTGAGAGATGTCTATGAAAAGCCAGATGCAAGTTTCATGAATGATGGCCTTGCGATATGGCAGTTTGTTCATGAAGTACAACCAGGAGATGTCATTTTCGTCAAGTCTGGAATCAGTAAGATTATAGGTAGGGGAATAGTAAAGTCAGAGTATATCTATGATGAGACCTATGAAGACTTCAGAAATATCCACAAGGTAGAGTGGACAAACATAGGAATGTGGGATGCTCCTCACAATTCCGTACTGAAGACCTTGACCGACATCACCAAGTACCCCGACTATGTCAAGGTGTTGGAGGCATTGTTCAACACACCCACCCAGAAACGCTACTGGTGGTTGGTGGCCAATCCCAAGATATGGAGCATGGCTGACTTGGCTGTAGGCTCAACAGTAGAATACAACCTCTATAACGACAATGGTAAGCAGCGACGCATCTTCCAGAACTTCCTTGATGCAAAAGCTGGTGATGCCGTCATTGGTTATGAGTCAACTCCTGTCAAGCAGATTGTAGCAATGGCAGAAGTCTCAAAGGAACAGAATGGCGAGACGATAGAGTTCGTGAAGAAAGAAGCCTTGAAGAACCCCATCGATTTTGCGACCATCAAAGCCGTTGAAGGCTTGAAGGATATGCAGTTCTTGGGCAATCCACAAGGTTCATTCTTCTGTCTGTCAGAAACTGAATACGAACTGATACTTGATTTTATCCGTGAAAGCAACGCTGTCCCTATAGTCAAGCAAAAGGAGTTTTACACCAAAGATGATTTCCTTAGTGAAGTCTATATGGATTCTGAAGCCTATGATAGCCTTGTCGGACTGCTAAGACAGAAGAAGAACATCATACTGCAAGGTGCTCCTGGTGTCGGCAAGACCTTCACCGCCAAACGCCTTGCATACTCCATGCTCGGTCTGAAAGATGATGAGCAAATCGATATGGTACAGTTTCATCAGAATTTCTCCTACGAAGACTTCATCATGGGGTATAAACCAACGGAAGATGGAGGTTTCGTGCTGAGACCTGGTGTGTTCTACAATTTCTGCAAGAAAGCCAAGAGCAACCCCGACAAGCAATATTTCTTCATCATCGACGAGATAAACCGTGGCAATCTGAGCAAGATATTCGGAGAACTCCTCATGCTCATAGAGAATGGCTACCGTGGCAAAACCATCAAACTTGCGTACACAGGTGAAGACTTTACTGTACCGGAGAATATCTACATCATAGGCATGATGAACACGGCAGACCGTAGCCTTGCTATGATAGACTATGCTCTACGCCGCCGTTTCAGCTTCTTCGAGATGGAGCCAGGCTTCCTGACTGATGGTTTCAAGCAATATCAAGAGAGCCTCCATGATGAGACATTCGATAAGGTGATAGATGCCATCGTCAACCTCAACACTGTTATTGCCAACCATGACTCCTTGGGAGCTGGCTTCTGTATAGGCCACAGCTATTTCTGCGACCAAGAAACTGTCAGCAAGGAATGGCTGAGGAATGTCGTGAACTACGATATAGCCCCGATGCTGAAAGAATATTGGTTTGATGACCCACAAAAGAGCAAGATGCAAATAGGCATCATCAGGAGCATACTATCATGATAATAGACAAAGGCATACCAATCAAGAACGTCTACTATATGCTCACATACGCATTCAAGGAACTGAAGCGGAACAATTATGAGCAGATAGCAGGAGAAAACTTTGAGGATATTCACGACCTGTTCGCGGAAATCCTCTCCCTCGGTATTGCCTATCTCTTGAAGCAAGGTATCCATCGTCAGTACGTCATCAAGGAAGAAGAACTGCAAACGCTACGTGGAAAGTTGTCCATGCAAGAGACCATCAAAAAGCGCATGACGAGAGACACCCACTTGATATGCGAATATGACACCTTCTCAGAGAACAATGTTTTCAACCAGATATTGAAATCGTGCGTACTCCTGCTGCTTCGCTATTCCGATGTGTCATCAGAGAGAAAGGCAAAATTGAGAAAGCTCATGATATATTTCGAGGCAGTTGATGAGATACCGTCATCTTCTATCCGCTGGGATATGTTGCGATACGACCGCAACACACGCACCTACCAGATGCTCCATAGCCTGTGCTATTTCTTGTTGCAAAGCCGACTACTAACGACAGAAAGTGGCGATGTGAAGATGGAGCGTTTCTCAGACGCACACACGAACCTGCTCTTCCAGCGTTTCGTCATTGAGTATTACAAGAGGAAGCATCCAGAATACAAGGCACAGGCAAAGCAGATAAAGTGGGACTTGTGTGAGAACGAAAGCGTTTCCGCATCCATGCTGCCCATCATGCAAACCGACATCACCCTTGCTTTAGGTGGCAGAACATTGATAATAGACACCAAGTATTATGGTCAAACCCTCCAGGAGAACATGGGAAAGATAAGCATCCATTCCCCTAATCTTTATCAGATACACACCTACGTTACGAATGAAGATAAATACCATACAGGTTTTGTTGATGGTATGCTTCTTTATGCAAGGACATCCTGCGATATCCAACCCGATGTTCAGTTTAAAAACCATGACGGCAACATCTTTATGGTAAAGACATTGGATTTAAGTCAAGACTTCAAGGTCATTGAGGAACAATTGGAGAATATACCATATTACAAAGTATAAAACAAAAATGCGACTACTATATGAATAGAATATTTTGCTTAGAAACAGAATGGAATCAGACAATGCACGACTTAAAGAAAAAGTCTACAGTATTGCCTTTGCTTGACTTTCTGGAAAATACGATTAATATTGAATATACTTTTAGGCAGGTAGCAACAGAGTCTGATTTCAATTATTATATCGACCATCTCCAACAGCCAAGTTACAGTGCCTATGACCTTATCTATTTATGCTTTCATGGACAAAAGAAGTGCATCTGTTTTGCCGACAAGACAGATCTGGATTTGATGGCTTTCGCAGAGAAAAAGGAGAACTTTGGTATATTTGAAGGTAGAAACGTGCACTTTGGAAGTTGCAGTACTTTAAAAATGCGTGAAGAAGATATCAAGATATTCAAGCAGTTGACAAAAGCAAGGATGATAACGGGATATACCAAAGATGTTGACTTAACATCAAGTTTCATTTTTGAGACTTGGTTGATGGATGCAATCCATAGAAACGAAGGATATGCTGCAAAACGCATGAATGATCTTGCAGAGAAAGAGATGCCATACTTTACAAAGTTATTTGGATTCAAGGCATTTTAGATTCAAGGATAAATATATTAAATCAAGTATTTATGAAACATTTTCTGTTAACTTTATTACTGACATTTATTGTCGGTGTTTGCTCTGCACAAACAGAGCACATGAAATTTAAGGGCGTTCCAATGGAAGGTACCCTTCAGACATTCACAAGCAAGTTGAAGGCCAAAGGATTTATGCCTATTGGCGTTCAAGATGGTGTATCTTTATTAAAAGGTGAATTTGCCGGTTACAAAGACTGTACCATTTGTGCTGTAGCTGATAAAAGCGGAATAATCTGTAAAGTTTCCGTAATATTCCCTACTATGGATAAATGGGGAGACCTGGAACGGTGCTATTTGAACTACAAATCTATGCTCTCGGAAAAATACGGTGAGCCAAAAGATTGTGTGGAAAAGTTCCAAAATGATTATGCTAATGATAACAACTCCAAAAAACATGAGTTAAGTATGGACAGATGTAAATACTATAGCATCTTCGATGGAGATAATGGCGAAATCCAATTAGAGATTACCCATCAGAGCATGACTTGCTATGTAATGCTCAGTTACTTCGATAACGCCAACCAAGAAAAGTTGAGAAAACAGATTATGGATGATCTTTAATCCTTTCAATCTTCCTTCTTGGTAGTGTTTCACTGAGTGTGTCTGAGGCAAGTTTGCCTTAGACACACTCAGTGAAATACTACCGGAGAAACAGGCTGAGTCGGAAGAAGACCTACTCGAACACCGTACCGATGGAGGATGCTTTGAAAACCTCTACATCGGGTGTGAGAAGTTCCCACAGGCGGACATATCACCTGTGGCTGTTGATACTGGAGGAATCATGTAATCAAAAGGAGCGACATTCCTGCCGCTCCTTTGATTTAACAATAATCATCCATTATCTCTTCTTCATCGTCCCATTCTTGTCCTCGCATCTTGCAGAACTCCCTCAACACAGCACGTTCATCAAAATATGTCCTACCTATTTGGTGAATTACCTTTCCGTTTTCTATAAAGATAATCATATCGCCATAGTTTTTGAAGGAGTTAGGCATACTAACACCGACATAGAGAATTGGGTGTCCATCTGTGGAATGTGCAATTTCTCTATCAATGACATATCCATCACAATACTGGTTCTTTTCAATTAACACATCCTTCTGAAGAATTTCCGCGTATTCCTCCAAAGTAATGTTTCCTTCTTTTGGACAAAGAGGGAAATAGCATTGTGTTCTTGCTCCGCATTGCAAGACGTTCGGTGAATCACAGAACCTATATTGATCTCTATAGTATCCGTTACAATGAACATACGTTCCTTCTTCATATTTTATATGAATATAGAAATGTGCTCTTTTTCCGTTATTTGTTGCCTCCACTTGGATAGCATCCCATTCCGTTGTCCATCCCAAGGAAGCTATTGTGTATTCGTCGCCTTTTTCACTTATAGCTATAACAGCACCTATTTGTAATTCTTTTGCATACGAATCCAATCGCCCTGTGGCTTCTTTTGGACAAAGTGGAAACTGCATCTTCTCAAAGAATCCTATTTGGAAAGTTCCTTTTGTTAAAGACTCTTTCTTTTCTTCCGCAAGCCTTTTTCTCTCTTCCAATTCTTTCATCATGGGGTTTTGATAATCGCTTCGCTCTACCCGAGGAGCGGTGAGTGCTCTTCGTATTTCTTCCCATGCTTCTTCGTCGCTATTGGGTTCTTCAGTTGAAGTTCTTTGATTTTCTACTTTACCATTCCCAAAGAAAGGATTGGTTTCTTTGATTTCATGTTTCTTCAGCCAGTCTTCAAAATCCTTTGTCGTTTCTCTTTCCTTCATCATCTTGTATGAAGATATTGGTCTTTTAGCCCATGAAGAAATATGTTCCATAGCAAGTCTGGCTTCTTCTGGCGTAACCGTTCTCATCCACATGATATCTTGGTTGCTTCCTGTTAAATCTTGTAGGCATGAAGGATTCTCGATAAACTTATTGATATCACCTCCGCAAAGATAGGTTACTCTTTTAAGTGTTGCTTCATTTAGTAGTACATTTTCAAGTTTTGTCAGCCATCTTAGATTTTCAACTCTGTTGTTACAACGGTTGGTATCTATATGATCGACCACCATCTTCCCATCTTCATTGCCAGGAATGAATGCCTTGGCTACAATAATATGAACTCTGTGCGAGCTTATCATCATATAGCCTCTTGCCTTATCCTTTGTTCCAAAAGTCCATACATTATCTAATTTTCTCGCTTTTTTTCCTTCGCGAGCGTGGCGCATTACTGCTCCATTGTCGCGAACAGAATATACCTCACCCTTATACTCGCAAGTTGTCTCACGAGTATATTCATTGATATCTACCATAAGATTACTGATGTTTAGGTTCAACAAAATCTATTTCCATTCCCAAAGCATATCCTATCTTTGTGAGTATATCCAATCCGACAGAATATTTGCCAGACTCAATCCGACAAAGATTGGCTGCATCAATATCTGCATAGAATGCCAGATGCTTTGCATCCATTCCCTTTGCTTCACGCAGCTCTCGGATGCGCTGCCCTATACGGACACGCTCCTTTGAAACGGACTCCTTGTCAAAGGAATAGTAAGAGAATATTGAACCTACATGGTTTATCAACATCTGCCTGTTGATTTCTCCCATGATAACACTTGCATCTCCTTCATAATACTTGTCAAAAAGGGATGCCACAAATTTGTCCACTTGAAACCAAGAGGCTTGTTTTTGGCAGCGGTAGAGGCTTTCATCTGGGAAGCCAACGATAAAGTCATCGCCCTGTGGAGTTTCCACATAGACTCGCTTTTCATCTACCCATCTTACTTTTGTTTTGGGTTCCATAATTTGTTCTTTAATTATTAAACTAATAATCCCAGCCGTATTTTATGTGTTGTCGCCACATTTGGAATCGCTGCAAAAATACAACAAAAAAAACACGATTGGCAAATTCGCCAATCGTTATTATTCTCTTTTATATTTCTTTAACAAAATTCCCTCGCTTCCTATGATGAGGAGCAAAATGGTTTTTCTCTTCGTCTTGCTGCTTGCATCAGCAATATCCTATATTTTACCACATACCTTTGTAGACAATTAGTCTATAAGGGTATGCGGTTCTTTTTTCATTCTCAATATAACTTCCGAGATTTATTGAAATTATTGTGCAAAGGTATTTGTTATGCCTTATCGCTTTGCAAGGTCAAGGCTCTGCTTGGCTTCCAAAATCTCCACGCCTACGGGTCGTATTTTGGTGCCAAACCTTGCATCGATGTGCATAACACCTTTTTAAGGCACATAATTTCTAACAAATCCCGGAAGTAGTTTTACTACGAAAGGGAAAATAAAATTTTTGAAGTATGAGCAATATTTGTGACACGCAGTACAAGGTGAGAGGCTCACGCAAGGCATTGAGCGACCTTTGGAACACCCTTCAGATGATGGATGTGAACAGTAAGGATGTCTATCTTTACAAGTTGGCAGAGCACTATGGCATTGACTATGAGCATAGTTGTATATCGGTCCGTGGGCAAATCTACTGGGCTGAGTTCGAGGATGACGAGGACGGAGGTCTGTTATCATTCGATACAGAAAGTGCATGGACTGCCTGTGACATATTCTTTTATAAACTGAATAAGGTATTGGGAAATGAACTTTCCATAAGCTACCGTGAGATAGAATGCGGTTGTGAGATATTCCATGTTCACGATGAAGGAAACTTCTTTCCTGAAGAGTGTTGCGTAAGTTCATCAGGAGGCAGCTTTGATGATGTTTGCGAAGATGTTTATGACACCATCAGCGATGCTATTAAGGCATGGGTTGAGAAAACCGGTATTGTTCAAGGTGAACGGACAAACGAAGAGATGGTTGACTTCATCAATGAATACGTCTATGACACAGACGACACCTATTTTTATATACACCCATTTGAATTTGATTAGTATTCACAGCAGGGGACGAGGTTTTGCCTTTCCCCTGCATAACCCTATAAACTATGAAAAGACTAAAAAAAAGGCAGATAGGAAGAGTTGTTTGCACCATTCTTCAACAATTAGCTATTACCACGCCTATCAATGTGGTGTATAGTTGGGGAATAACAAACAAGACGGCAACCCAAATCAAGGTTAGTATGAATGGACGTAAGCGTTTTATTGCAGCTTTGATGATGGAAGTCTATGGCTTCAACTATTGTGGGAAATTATATATTACCCTAAATAGTGTCAAGCAAGTTTTTGGCTTGTACACCGAGAAAAATGGTATACTGCACGAAGAAAACAGCGATATTCCATTTGGGGAATTGGGTAAAGTTCTTGATGCTATAATTGAGACTGGAGGTCGAAGTCAACAAGAACATTATCAAAGATTGCAAGAGTTTTTACATGGTCGTTAAATAAGAACAATATTATATGAATACATTAGACAAAGAACATGTAAGATGTGTTGTTAACACTATCTTCTCCCAATTGCTGCATACAACGCCGATAGACGTTATCAACAGTTGGGGCATCTCAAAGATGCACGCTACCCAAGTTGTCAAGAAGGTCAATGGCGAAGACTTCACCATGGCGGCACTTGTTATGCAAGTGAATGGATTTCAATTTCAAGGCATGTTATATATTGCTTTGGATGAAGGCTCAGACTACTATCGTATCTATGGTGAGAAGGATGGTACGACCAAAGAGTATCATCATGATATAGCATTTGACGAACTTGGCGATGTGCTTGACTCAATGATAGAGACCGGAGGTATGACAAAAGAAGAATACCAAGAAAAAGTAAGAAACTTCGTTTGTAGCCTCTGACATTAATTAATGGTGCAAAGTTAGTGTTAAACCAAAGGAAATAATCTTCTTTCTAATAGTTTTATACTAACTTTGCATAAATAATTGGATATAACGCTACACTGCGCTACAAGACGCTACAAGCAGGCTACATTTTTTTTGCGACATGAAAGTGACGTAATGTGCTGAATATCAAGTAAGCTACATAGTGCTACGACATAATGAGCACAATTTTGCTTATAGTGTTTCAGAAATAATCCAGACTTGTGAGGCTTATGCAAAGAGTGGCGGTAAAGTCGTGTTGGTTGAACAACATGTATAGGTTAATTTGTGCCCCAAAATCCTCAATACATTGAGGAGCCATGAGCCAAAAGTAGACCTTACAAATCTTAAAATAGTTAAATTATGTAACATAAGCCGTTCATAATCAACGATTTAGGATGTTGTGTCTTGCGCCAGTTCTGCGCCAAATTTGGTGCAAAAAGGAGATATTTGAAAAAAAATAACCATTGATAATCAGCAAGTTACAGATGGTGGTAGAGTGCTTTTAAATCCTGCCTCCGCAACTACAAATGGTCGAAATTCCTTTATACAAAGGAACTTCGACCATAATTCGTTTATGGGCGTTGCGGAGACTCGGACGGTAGCTCGGACGCTTTGTTAGTTGTTTTTAATGTGTCTGCCGTGCAGCTCCTGCACGTCATCTGTTGTAGTTTTAATAAGAGCTTCCAAAGCTTCGGTGAAAGCCTGTTCGTTCTCACTTCTTAGAGTGCTCATCTCTGCAGCTACGGCAGCACGCTCTTCGTCGGTTGTTGCTAAACGGTTACGCTCAGCAAGAGACTTTATCTTTGTTCTCAATTCGTTTATTTCTAAGCTTTTCATAATAAGGATGTTGTTTATATAAGCCCTGAAAAATATTAATTTTAGTAATTGCCCTTTAATATTTCCTTGTAGGCTTCATTAAATTCCTTCCATTTGCGGGCATCTTCTTCTTTTTTTTCTTTTAATTTTGCGCGTTTTAACTCCAATTTGCACCTCTTTGCCTCTCGCTCAATTCTACGGGCAACGCTACTACGTTTCGTTTCATCACGTATACTCTCGCCTAAAAAACGAATGGCTACGCAAACAAAGAACAAGGCTCCAAATATTGTAAATTCGATGAGCATAATCTAATTATTTGATTGGTTATACCGCAAATATACGCAAAATATTCGAGACTGCAAAGTCTGGAGTTAAAATGGTCTCGAAAGTTTGAGTTGTTGTCATAAAAAATGCTACTTTGGGTTTGTGAACCGAAAGTAGCATTTGTATAAAACCTGGAAAATACATGATTATTGTGTTTTCTCGGTGTTGTCTTTTTTGCTTTCGTCTATGTCTTCTTTTTTTGCAAAGCCCATAAGCTCCATCCATATACGGTGTTCTTCTTTTCGCTTTGCAGTCATAGCAGCTATTTCTTGTTCTACTCTGCGTCTTTTTTCTCTAATTCTTTTTATTTTTTCATCGTGACTCAACGATGAAGAATAGCCGTTATTTCTTTCGGCTAAAAGTACAAGAAGGACTGATACTATCCAGCTGAAAATAAGTATTGCTAACATATCGCAGACGAATTAATTGGTTATACCGCAAATATACGAAAAATATTCGAAATACATTCAAATCCCAGTCCCTAATTTGTCAGCATATGTCGATACTCTTGAAAATTCAAGCATGTATCGCCGCACCTCCATTAACCATTTGTCTATACGTACTACTTGTTCAGATTCCTCGCCAAAGCGTTTTACAGCCTTTTTGCGTAGACGGTACAGATATTCAAGGCGCTTCTCCATACGTCGCGATTCGCGGTCGGCAACACGTATAAGCCATGATTTATGCCTTGTAAACGCAAGTAATTCCTTGGCGTCTTCGAGTTCTTGTTTAGCTTTTTCTGGATTTAATGAATGTGAGCCCCCATTCTTCGCCTCCTTTATTATAAGGCAGAAGATTATTATCACGAATAAAATCCAGAAACTTTCGGGAAAAGTTATCATATAGCAGGCGATGGATTAAGTATTGTTATTCGGGTAAAAAGGGGGGAGGGGTGTTGAGGGGTGTTACAGTTGTTTGGCTACGATTGCTCTTGCCTTGGCTATAGCTTTGTTGAGGGCTGTTTGTGCCTTCTGCTTCATTGCATCGCTCTTGGCATTCTGCACATTGTCGTAGAGCTGCCATAGCTTCAACTTAGCTGTTGCCTCTTTAGATGCCTTTGTGAAGGCTTGGGCGATTGCTTCTGCTGCTGCCTCTTCCTCAGGCGAAGCATAGGCGTGGCGGTAGCCTTGGTACTTGTTCCATAGTCCGCGAGTGAAGTCGGGGAAGGTGACTGGAGCGCAGTCGTTGTCCATTGACAATGCGCTGAGTTCGGCGATGGCGCACCACTCTGCCAAGTCGTACACGTCCATGTCGAGCGGCAGTCCGTTTTGCAGGCAGTAGACGAGACGTGCAGTCATAATGAAGTCCATGCCGCCATGTCCTCCAACCTCTTTTGCCAGTTTACCGAACTTCTTCAGAATTGGGTGTTCGTACTTCTCTTCGAGTGCTTTTCTTTCGGCTTCTGGCATGAAGCTATGTGTAGAGAGGTTGTCCACCTGTGGTTGCACACCGCTTGCAGTGAGCTGCTTGCTGTCCAAAGCGTATCCTTCGATGGGGTATTTGTTGGCGAAGCCACGTGAACCGGTTAGCTGATAGAGTCGATTGTAGGGTTGAGGGTTCATCACATCGTGTTGCAGCTCTATAACCTTTTGGTTTGCGGTGCGGATAAGTGTTGTTGTGTGGTCGCCGTTTCGGAAGTCGTTGCACGGCTTACCCGTTTTCGCCTCCACCAACTCCTTTCCGTGTACGCTTTTTGTGTCCATTGCCACGAGCAGTGCCATGCGGTCGCCACGATGGATGTCGAGTGCCTGCGCTACTGGTCCTAAGCCATGCGTAGCGTATATGTCGCCACGATTTTCGCGATTGTATTTTAGTCGCCATCCTAATTGTTCGGGGTCGGAACCGTTTGGGTTTTTCCAATAATAGTCCCAGAACTCGTCGAGATTGTGGATGTATGCTCCTTGTGCACGTATTATCTCACCGAATACACCATGTTGCGCCATGTTCAGCGTTCGCATTTCGAACCAGTCGTAGCAGCAGTTTTCAAGAATCATGCAGTTGAGCTGTTTCTGCTCGGCGAGATTTACCAGTTCCCAACATTCTTCCAAGTTCATAGCCGACGGCACCTCGTCAGCCACATTCTTGCCGTTTTCGAGAGCGCACTTTGCTACAATGGCGTGGTGGTCCCAGTCGGTAGCGATGTACACGAGGTCGATATCGTTGCGTCTGCATAACTCCTCGTATCCCTTTTCGCCCGAATATACAGCAGCAGGAGGCAGTCCGTGTTTGCGTAGTGTTGCGTTTTGTCGCTCGGCACGGTCGTGTTCATAGTCGCATAGTGCTACAATCTCTACGCCAGGGATGAGTGCGAAGTCAGCCACAGCACTTGGTCCGCGCATACCCAGACCGACGAAGCCCACACGTACAGTCTTCATCTTCGGCAGAGCTAACTGTAGCACGTCCTTCTGTCCGGCAGGTCGTTCGGGCGACTCAATCACGATTTTACCTTTATCCCACTGCCATTTGGTTGACGGCGAGAGCGACTGAGCGGCGGTTTGCATAGTGCCAAGCGACATGATTGCGGTGAAAGCCATACTGAGTATGGTGGTGTGTTTGTTTAGCGTCATATTATGATATAGGTTTTAGTTGTTTTTATGCAAAGAAAGTGCAAATCGGGTGCAATCAAGTTTACTTGAATTGCCGAGATGCAGCCTTTCTTATGCAAAGATATGAAAATCTTTTAAACCTTCAAAGTATAACTTCTTTTATTTTAAGTCTGACGTACAATAGTGTTGTTGTAGGTTTTGGGCGGTCTGCATCGACCGACGCGGATGTCTGCATCGACCGACGCGGATGTCTGCATCGACCGGCGCGGATGTCTGCATCGACCGGCGCGGATGTCTGCATCGACCGGCGCGGATGTCTGCATCGACCGACGCGGATGTGGATATAAATGAAGAAATGCGGTATAAGTGAGCATATTAACGCCCATTTATTTGCTTTTTTGAAAATATTGCAGTACTTTTGCACATTGTTAGAGGGTGTGTGCAAATGCAACTCTCGTCCATTAAAGAGTGCTGCAACGCTCTGCTTATTCGTTTAAAATAAACAGGAAAGGGGTAATCTCAATATGTCAATATCCAAGACACGTCAGAAACTCATAGATATTGCGCGACAGCTGTTTGCAAAGAACGGCGTAGCGAACACCACGATGAACGACATCGCCGTGGCATCGGGCAAAGGTCGTCGCACGTTGTACACCTATTTCAATAGCAAGGAGGAGGTGTATTCGGCTGTGATAGAGTCGGAATTGGAGCGCTTGAGCGACAAACTCGACGAGGTGGCTGCTATGAAGATGCGTCCGTTGGACAAGGTGATAGAGCTTATCTACACCCATCTGATCATGATTAGAGAGACGGTAGTGCGCAATGGCAATCTGCGTGCCGAGTTCTTCCGCAATATTTGGATGGTGGAGAAGGTGCGCAAAAAGTTTGACGACTATGAGATAGATCTCTTTCGTAAGGTTTATCAGGAGGGCAAGGCGGATGGCGAGTTTGATATCGACGACGTAAACCTCGTAGCTGATATCACTCACTATTGTATAAAGGGTCTTGAGGTGCCGTTCATCTACGGACGCATCGGTCACGGACTCACCGAGGAAGCCAGCAAGCCGCTCGTGGCAAAGGTGGTGTATGGTGCGCTCGGAAAGAAATTGAACAATTAGAAACGTTTATATATTTAATAATTTAAGAAATGGGATTATTAACAGGTAAGACTGCCCTCGTCACGGGAGCAGCCCGCGGCATCGGAAAGGCTGTCGCTATGAAGTTCGCCTCTGAAGGCGCAAACATCGCATTCACCGACCTCGTGCTCAACGACGACATGGCTGCCGGACTTGAGGCTACACGTAAGGAGATTGAGGCTTTGGGCGTTACTTGTCGTGCATACGCAGGCAATGCTGCCGATTTTGAGGAGACAGAGAAAGTTGTAAAGCAGATACATGCCGACTTCGGTTCTATCGACGTGCTGGTGAACAACGCTGGTATCACAAAGGACGGATTGATGCTCCGTATGTCTGAGGCTCAGTGGGACGCAGTGCTCAACGTAAACCTCAAGTCAGCGTTCAACTTCATCCACGCTTGTGCGCCGATCATGCTTCGTCAGCGTAGCGGTTCAATCATCAATATGTCGTCAGTAGTAGGCGTTCATGGCAATGCTGGCCAGTGCAACTACTCGGCTTCTAAGGCAGGTATGATTGGCTTGGCAAAGTCAATCGCTCAGGAGCTTGGTCCGAAGGGCGTGCGTGCTAACGCTATCGCTCCTGGTTTCATCGAGACACCAATGACAGCACAGCTTCCAGAGGACGTACGCAAGGACTGGATGAAGAAGATTCCATTGCGTCGCGGAGGTCAGACAGAAGACATCGCAAACGTATGTGTATTCCTCGCTTCTGATATGTCTTCATACGTAAGCGGACAGGTTATTCAGGTAGATGGTGGCATGAACATGTAATTCTGTCTACAAGCAGATTTTTTACGATAATGAGGGTGTTTCAAAACTGAAATTATCGGGAGCCCCAACTTCCATAACTTCTATTTTGATACACCCTCTTTGTGTTTTTATTAACTGGCAAACAATGAAAGTAGTCTACGAAGACAACCACATAATCATAGTCAACAAGTGTAGCGGCGAAATCGTTCAAGGCGACAAAACCGGCGATAAACCGCTCAGCGACATCGTGAAGGAGTATATCAAAGAGAAGTACAACAAACCTGGCAACGTGTTCCTCGGTGTTGTGCATCGTCTTGACCGCCCCGTGAGCGGACTTGTTGTCTTCGCCAAGACCTCTAAAGCACTCTCGCGACTGAACGATATGTTCCGCACGGGCGATGTCCACAAAACGTATTGGGCTATAACGAAGCGCAGTGATATTGCCCCAGAGGGAACACTAACCGACTGGCTCACACGCAACGAACGCCAAAACAAAAGCTACGCCCACCCCAAGGAGGTGCCTGGAGCGAAGAAGGCAGTTCTGAAGTATAAGGTGCACTCCGTGTCGGACAACTATATGCTGCTTGAGGTTACATTGCTCACGGGTAGACATCACCAGATACGCTGCCAACTGGCGCACATGGGATGCCCCATAAAGGGCGACCTGAAGTATGGAGCACCACGCAGCAACCCCGACGGAAGCATCTCGCTCCACTCACGTCGCGTAGAGTTTGTACACCCCGTATCGAAAGAACCAATTTGCGTTGAGGCAGAAGTGCCGGCAGACCGTCTGTGGCAGGAGATAGCAAGATAATTCAGGGGGTACACTTGTCTCAAGTGCACCAACCTATTGGTTTTCTAATGGGGGACTGTTTGCTGTGTTGGTGCAGTTTGCTGTGTTGGTGCAGTTCTTGCTCTGGCAAGCGGCAAAGCCGAGCGGAGACAACTGTACCCCCTGAAACTGCAATATAAAAAAATATACGAAGATGAAGCCTATATATAAACGAAGTTTAAAGGTTGCGGCAGCCGTTCTTGCCACGCCGATAGTGCTCCTCGTGCTGTTGGCTGTGCTGCTCTACATACCGCCCGTGCAAAACTGGGTGGTAAAGAAGGCTGCTGCTTATGCTTCAGAGTCTACCGGCATGAGTGTGTCGGTGGAGCGTGTGCGCCTTAGCTTTCCACTCGATTTGAGCATACAAGGACTTCTTGCTACTCAGCCTAACGACTCGCTGCATAATAATATTGATACAATCGCTGCTGCCGACGAACTGATTGTTGGTGTGAAACTCATGCCGCTATTTGCAGGCAATGTGGAAGTTACCGACTTAGATTTCCGCCGCGTGAATATCAATACAGCGCAACTCGTGCCTGCTGCACGAGTGAAAGGTGGAGTAGGGCGTTTGAAGGTAGAACCGAGTAAGGTGGCACTTACTAAGGAGACCGTAGACCTTGGACCCGTGCTTCTCACCGATGCAAATCTTGATATTGCGCTCAGCGACACAGTACCGGAAGACACAACCGAAACCGAAAACAACTGGCAGATAGCCTTCACCCACTTGTCGGTGAAGCGTTCAGCCGTCAAGATACACATGCCCGGCGACACCCTTGCTATTGGTGTCGGACTCGCTGATGTCAGTGCCGCAGATGGCGACATCAATCTTGGTACGGGCGTTTACAAGGTTGGCACGTTCGATTGGCGTGACGGCTTTGTGACATACGACAACAACTTTGCCCTGCGACAGAAAGGGCTTGATGTCAACCACATCGAGCTTAAAGGTGTGTCGTTGCGCATCGACTCGTTGCGTTTTGCACAAGAAGATACTCAGCTTCAGCTTGCACTCAACCGTTGCGCCTTTCGTGAGCAGAGCGGCATAAGTGTGACCAGTGCTAAGGGACATGTGAGCCTTGACACGGCACACATCTCGCTGCCCGACTTCCGCCTTACCACGCCCGTGTCGTGGCTTAAGGCGAGTGCCGACATGGACTTCTCTACCTTTGCCGACACCAACCCTGGTGTGATGCGTCTGTATCTTGATGCTTCCGTAGGTAAGTCGGACATACTGCAAGTACTCGGTATGATGCCTCTGCAGTTTATCCTGCGTCTACCAGAGCAACCGCTCTCCCTTCATGCCGACATCAACGGCAATATGCAGAACCTCAACATTCGTGAGGTGTCTGCCAAACTGCCAACGGCGTTCAACATAAAAGCCGAAGGTAAGGCTGGCAATCTAACCGACGTAGACCATCTTACAGCCAACATAAACCTCGACGCGCGTGCCGACGACATCAGCTTCCTGCTGCCGATGATGGGCTTGAATGCTAATTCGTCAGTGTGCATACCCAATGGCATAACGTTCAAAGGCAATTGCCGAGCGAATGGACCGCAGTACGCTACCGATTTCGTTGCTACTCAAGGCGGTGGTTCGCTACGCGGTAGGGGCGCGTTCAATATGCGTTCGTTGGCTTATCGTGCCAATATGGAAGCACACGCATTGCCACTTCAGAACTTCTTGCCGGGTATGGGGTTGCATCCGTTCAGCGGTGAGCTCGTGGCTGATGGTGCAGGCTTCGATTTCCTTTCATCAAAGACACGTCTCGATGCACGTGTGAAGGTGAATAACTTCAAATACACCGATTATGACCTCTCGAACATAAACCTAAAGGCAGAGGTGCACAATGGTGTTGGAAGGGCACTGCTCGACAGTCGCACACCTATTCTGAATGGTATCATCGATCTGCGCACGTTGCTCGACAATCGTCGCATAGATGCCAACGTAATATGCAATCTGCTCTACGCCGACTTCTACAAGCTCGGTCTCACCGAGCGACCACTCAAAACGTCGATGACAGCACATTTGGACGTGAAGTCGGATTTGGAGGCGACGCACAGTATGCAGGGCGTTGTCGGCAATATCGTGCTGCGCGACTCGGCTGCTACATATCGACCTGAAAACATTCTGATAGACATATTCACACGCAGCGACTCAACACATGCCAACGTGGCGTGTGGCGACTTTGTGTTGCGTGTTGATGGCGTAGGTTCCGTGGAGCACATACTCGACAACTTTAATGAGGTGAGCGTAGAGGCTGAGAAGCAGCGCACGGAACGCTACATCGACCAGCTGCGTCTGCGCGAACGCCTGCCCGACCTCTCTGTCTACTTCAATGCCGGCAAGGAGAACATCCTCTCGCGCACTGCTCGACGTTTCGGCTATGAATTCCGCGATGCTTATATTAATATGAACACGTCGCCCGTACAGGGCATCAATGGTAAGGTGCGCATCGACTCGCTCGTGACTGCAGGCATACAACTCGATACAATACGCGTCAACATCAGTTCCGACTCGACGAAGACGCTCTTCGATGGACAGATACGCAACAACCGCTATAACAAGCAATACGTGTTCAACGCCCTTTTCCGTGGCGCATTCTATCAACAGTCGCTCTTCTTCGGCACACGCATCTACGACGATCGCAACCGTCTTGGTGTGGCTCTTGGTGTGAAAGCAGACATGGAGCAGAACGGTATACGAGTGTCGCTCGGCGGTATCGACCCCGTGTTTGGCTACAAGAAGTTTAAGGTGAACAAGGGCAACTACGTGTTCTTTGCCGACGACGACCGCATTTCGGCTGATATGAGGTTGCTGGCTGACGACGGTATGGGTGTGAAGGTGTTTAGCAACGATAGCACCGAAGCCTTGCAAGACCTCACTATCGGACTCACTCGCTTCGACCTTGCTAAAGTGCTATCCGTTATACCGTATGCACCGAACGTGTCGGGTGTGATGAATGGCGACTTCCACTACATCAATAGCGAAAGCGATATGTCGGTGTCATCATCTGTGCGTGTTGACAATTTGTCTTACGATGGTTGTAAGATTGGTAATGTGGCGAGCGAGTTTATCTATATGCCACGCGACGAAGGTAATGAGCATTGTGTTGACGGCACGCTATCGATAGACGACCAGGAGGTGTGCACGCTAAGCGGTACGTACATCACAAGTGGTTTCGGACATCTTAATGCCGACATTGAGTTGCAGCGCACACCATTGTTGATGCTCAACGGCTTCATCCCCGACCGTCTGCTCAATTTTGGTGGATATGCCGTCGGACGTGTAAAAGTGGACGGACAACTCGACCGCCTCGACGTAGATGGCGAGCTGATGTTCGAGTCGGCGTATATAGCGAGCGAGCCTTACGGCGTGAAGATGCGCTTGTGCGAAGACCCGGTGACGATAACCGACAGCAAGATGAAGTTTGAGAACTTCCAACTCTTCGCACGCAATGGTAATCCACTGACGCTCTACGGCAATGTCGACTTCAGCAATATGTCGAACATGACGATGTATATGCGTATGCGTGCAAACAACTATCTGCTCATCGACTCGAAGGAGAAGGCACGCTCAGAAGCCTTCGGCAAGGCGTATGCCAACTTCCTCGGTCTTGCCGACGGTCCGCTTGACGCCTTGCGCTTCCGTGGTCGTCTTGACGTGCTCGGTTCGTCGGACATCACATACATACTGCGCGACTCTCCGCTCACCACCGACAACCAGCTCGACGGACTTGTGAAGTTCGTCAACTTCAAAAATCCCGATGACGTGAAGGTGGAGCGTCCACCGCTTAGCGGCTTGACGATGGACCTCACGGTTAGCATCGACGAGGGTGCGCACGTGCTCTGCGCCCTGAACGCTACAAAGTCGAACTATGTGGACATTGTCGGCGGAGGCGAGCTGCGCATGAAATACACCGAAGTGGACGGACTCGGACTCTACGGTCGCTACACGATAGGACAGGGTGAGATGAAGTATTCGTTGCCCGTTATCCCGCTGAAGACTTTCACGATAAAGGATGGTAGCTACGTTGAGTTTATGGGCGATGCTATGAACCCGCGTCTGAACATCACGGCGACGGAGGAGAACAAGACTACCGTCACCAATGAGGCTGGCGTAGGTCGTAGCGTGACGTTCGAGTGTGGTGTAGAGATAACGAAGACACTCAACGATATGGGCTTACAGTTCACCATCGATGCCCCCGACGACCAGGAGATACACAACGAGCTGATGACCCAGTCGGTGGAGAACCGTGGCAAGCTCGCCGTGACGATGCTCACCACTGGTATGTATCTCTCCGACAACAGTATGGGATCGTTCAATATGAACAGTGCGCTCAGCTCGTTCCTCAGTTCGCAAATCAGTGCCATCTCGGGCAGCGCACTGCGTACGCTCGACCTCTCGTTCGGCATGGACAACACGCAGCTTGGCTCTGGTGCGGTGCACACCGACTATTCGTTCAAGTTTTCGAAGCGCTTCCTCAACAACCGTCTGCGCATCGTGATTGGTGGAAAGGTGTCGAGTGGTGCCGAGATAGAGAATCAGAACGACACGTTCTTCGACAATGTGGCATTAGAGTATCGTCTCTCGCCAAAGTCGAATAAGTATCTGAAACTTTTCTATGACCGTGCTACGTACGACTGGCTTGAGGGTTACGTCGGTCAGTTCGGTGGCGGTTTCATCTGGCGTCGCAAGTTGCAGAGCCTGAAGGATATATTCCGTCTCAAGCGCATTGACAACAACGACTATATGATGCTGCAAAACGGCAATAAAACCTCGTTGCAGCAGAAGAAGGATACAACGGCTGTGCAGAATACTGACACTACCAGTGTTAAAAAGTAAAGATATATGAAGAATACGTTATATATAATAATATGTGTAATGGTGCTTGTCGGTTGCTCGTCGACAAGTTCTGTACCCGAGGATGACAAGCTGTTCACGGGCTTACGCAAGACCGAATACGAGAACTATGTGGCTTGCGATCACTTCTACTCTACACAGGAGGAAGTGGAGGCGGCACTCGCCACTACCCCTAACGGTGCACTCTTCGATAGTCCGTACCACCGTATGCCTCCTTACCGTTTGTGGATATACAATGCGTTTCAGCATTCGCGTGGCGGTTTGGGCAAGTGGATACGTACAACGTTCGGTAAGCCACCGGTGCTGCTTAGTGCTGTCAATCCTGCGCTACACTCACAAGTGGTGAAGGAGCTGCTGCGAGCGCGTGGCTATTTCAGTGGATACGTCAACTACGACGTGCTGACATCCGACAGCTCGCGAACGGCAAAGGTGAAGTACAACGTCAACTTCGGCGACCTCTACACTATCGACACGCTCACGTACACCAACTTCCCCGAAGAAGCGCAAAAGATAATTGAGGAGAATGCTTCAAAATCGCTCGTAAAGAAAGACGCACCGTTCGATGTGACGGTGCTCGAAGCCGAGCGCACTCGTATCTCTACGCTCTTGCGCAACAAGGGCTTCTTCTATTATCAGCCGAGCTATGCTACATACCTCGCCGACACCATTGCCGAACCTGGCGAGGTGAGCGTGCGTCTGCATTACGCCGACAGCCTTCCTGACGAAGTGGGACGCAAGTGGTACATCGGTCACGTCAATCTCGAGATGCGCAAGCAGTCGGCGTTGGAGCAACTGCGCGACACCACTCACCGTCGCAACTATACCATCGTCTATAATGGCAAGCGCGAACCGATGCGTCGTAGTGTGATTACGCGCGATATGCGAATACGCCCTGGCAGAATGTACAGCTACGATGCTTATCAGCAAACCATCAATACGCTCACCGCGAAGGGCCTCTTCTCGCGTGTAGACCTCTCGTTCGCTCCGCGCGACACCTCCAAGACGTGTGACACGCTTGACATCACGCTCAACTGCGTGTTTGACAAGCCCTACGATGTCTATCTCGAAGGCAATCTCGTAGGTAAGACAACCGGACGTGTGGGCCCCGGGCTGAACCTTGGTTTCGTTAAGCGCAACGCTTTCCGTGGTGGCGAGAAGCTTACCGTCAACCTCAAAGGCTCCTACGAGTGGCAGACAGGACACCAAGCCGACGGATCAAGTTCGAAGTTCAACTCATACGAATATGGTGCCGACGTGTCGGTGGAGATGCCTCGACTGCTGTTTGTGAACAGTCTCACGCGTCGTTTGCGCCGTATGCGCCGTGCAAAGGGAAAGCACGTCTACATACGCTATGCCCCACCGACAACGCTTATAAAGGGTTCGTTCGATGTGCTTAACCGTTCGGGTTTCTTCCAGCGCCACATCGTCTCGGGCGAACTGACGTACAAGACCCACTCACGAGTGCTTGTGCATCATCAGTTCTCGCCACTCATCATTCAGTACGAATACATGAAGCACATGACACCGGCTTTCACCGAACTGGTGAACAAGAGTCCGTATCTGCTTGTGGCGATGAGCGACCAGTTTGTGCCTAAGATGCGCTACTCGTTCTCGTACCAGTCGCCAGCCCGACTTCATAACCCAATCTTCTGGCAGGTGACCCTGAGCGAGGCTGCCAACCTGCTCTCGCTCGGTTATATGGCGTTCGGCGCGAAGTGGACTGATAAGGAGAAAACAATGTTCAAGAACCCGTATGCGCAGTTCCTGAAGGTGGAGACCGACTATAGCAAGACGTGGCAGCTGACCGAACATAGTAAGCTCGTCGGACACGTTAATATGGGCGTGGTATGGGCATACGGCAACGCTATCAGTGCGCCCTACAGCGAGCAGTTCTACGTAGGTGGTGCCAATAGCATCCGTGCGTTCAACGTGCGCAGCATTGGTCCGGGTCGCTATCATGCCAAGACATCCTACCTCTCGTATCTCGACCAGACAGGTGACATGAAGCTGCAAGCCAACCTCGAGTATCGTCCGCGTCTCTTCGGAAATCTCTATGGCGCACTATTCCTCGATGCAGGCAACGTGTGGACACTACGCAGCTACAGCGACCGTCCAGGTGCTGTGTTCAAACCGAAGAATATACTTAAGGAGATGGCACTCGGCACGGGCATCGGCATCCGCTACGACCTCGACTTCTTCGTGCTGCGTCTCGATTGGGGCATAGGTCTACACCTGCCATATAGAAACGGCTTCTACAATTTCGACCGTTTTAAGGACAGCCAGAGCCTTCATTTCGCAATCGGCTATCCGTTCTAAACGCAATAAAGGGCAGACTCCACAAAGAGCCTGCCCTTTATTCCGTTGTTGAAAGTTGAGAGTTATGATATGTCCTATTGTTTGAGTTATTTATAAAATTCTCAAGGTAATCATAACTCTCAACTCTCAACTCTCAACTTTCAACTCTCAACTCTAAATTCTCAACATCTCAACACCTCAACATCTCAACTCTCAATTGTACTATTCCGCCGAGAAGTCGGCTACCATTTTTCTGTACATGCTATACGCTCTTGAGCGCGAGATATATCCCGTTAGATGTCCTGATACGTTCACCACGGGCATGTAGCGCGTGCCTTTGAGGTCGAACTTGCGCATCACCTCCTCCATCGAGTCGCTCTCGCCAACCTGCGCAGCGATGGGGAGCATCAGCTGTTGTACGGTGAGCTTGTTGTAGAGTTCTGCGCGGAACATGATGTGGCGAATCTTCGTGATGTCAATCTCGCCAAGCACCGAACCTGCGTTGTCGAGCACCGGTATGAACGACGTGTGGCTCTTCGATATAGCGTTCACCAGTTTGCCCAGAGGCATATCGGGTGTTACGGCTGTGAAGTCGCGTTCGATCACGCTGTCCATCGTCATCAGTGTCAGTACAGAGCGGTCGGTGTGGTGAGTGACCAACTTACCCTCGCGTGCCAGACGCATGGCGTAGATGCTGTGAGGCTCGAAGATGCTGATAGTCATCACCGACACGATACTCACAATCATCAGTGGCATGAACATGTCGTAGCCGTTCGTAATCTCGGCGATGAGGAAGATACCCGTAAGCGGGGCGTGCATCACGCCAGCCATCACGCCAGCCATGCCGAGCAGCGTGTAGTTCTTCTCAGGTATATATATGCCCACCTGATACATGTTCCACAGACGCGAGAAGAGGAACCCTGTGAAAGCTCCCACGAAGAGCGACGGTGCGAACGTACCGCCGCAACCGCCACCGCCGTTTGTGGCTGCCGTGGCGAATGTCTTTGTCAGTATGACCAGCGCAATGAACAGTATGAGCCACTTGCCGTTGCCCGAGAACATAGAGTTGTGCAGCAGTTCGTTCCAGTCGGCTTCGCTCGTGCCGTTCAGCAGCACGTTGATAGCCGAGTATCCCTCGCCGTAGAGCACGGGGAAGACGAAGATGAGCGAGCTGAGCAGTACACCGCCCAACGCCAACTTAGCCCAGCGATGTTGCTTCAACTTGCCGAACATGCCCTCGCACACCGACATTGAGCGTATGAAGTAGATGCTCACCAGTCCGCAGGCGATACCGAGTATGATGCAAGCCGGCACACGCTCCACGCCCCACATGCTGTCCAGATGAAAACTGAACAGCGACGCGCTTCCCATGAATATATATGTGAAGCACGTTGCCGTGACCGCTGCCGTGAGTATAGGCAGCAGCGATGCCATGCTCAAGTCTACCATCAGCACCTCAAGTGTGAACACCAGTCCGGCTATCGGAGCCTTGAAGATGCCGGCGATGGCAGCGGCAGCACCGCAGCCCACTAACAGAATTAGCTTCTTCTTGTCCATGCCGAACAGTCTGCCGAGGTTCGAGCCGATGGCAGAACCAGTCAGCACAATCGGAGCCTCGGCACCCACCGATCCGCCGAAGCCGATGGTGATAGCCGATGCCACCACCGACGTCCAGCAGTTGTGCGCCTTCAGTCGCGACTGCTTCGAGGATATGGCGTAGAGTATTCGCGTGATACCATGCGATATGTTGTCCTTCACCACATAGCGCACGAAGAGCGACGTTAGGAATATGCCCACAACCGGGAACATCAGGTAGAGCCAGTTGAACGTGTCGGCATGAAACCTCGATGTCAGCAGATGCTGTATGATGTGAATTATCGAGTGGAGCACGTAGGCAGCCACCGACGCAAAGAATCCGATGCAGAGGGCGAGGATGATAGTCGCCTGACGGTCGGAAAGATGCTTCGTGCGCCAAGCGTACAGCCTTTCTTCCAGCGTTGCGCCTTTCTTTTCAATCGCAGTCTCTTCCATTTACTTGCGTATGATGGTTACCCGTCCGTCCTTAGTCAGTTTGATGATGCTGCTCGGCGTGTGCGGCTGGTGCTCCTGGCGGCGTGTCCAGCACACATAGTCCACAGCTTCCAGTATCTCCGGTGCGATGTCGCGGTAGTTCTGAGCCGTAGGCTCACCGCTTATGTTCGCACTTGTGCTCACGATAGCCTTCTGGAAGCGATAGCAAAGCTCCTTCGAGAACGGCTCCTTCGTCACGCGCAGAGCGATGCTGCCATCCTCCGCGATGAGGTTCGGGGCGAGGTTCACAGCGCCGTCCAGCACCACCGTTGTCGGCTTCTCCGCGAGCTCCATCAAGTCCCACGCCACTGGCGGCACGTCGCGCACATAGCGCTGCACGCGGTCTACCGAGTCGGCGAGACAAATAAGAGCCTTCGAGTCGTCGCGCTGCTTTATCCTGTACACCTTAGCCACTGCCTCCGCGTTCGTCGCATCGCAACCGATACCCCATACCGTGTCCGTAGGGTAGAGTATCACGCCGCCCTTACGCATCACGTCCACCGCATTCTGAATGTCTTCTTTCTGTGTCATTGTCGTTTTCCTTTTATATATCGTTATAATTCTTTCCATTGTGCGCGCCGAACGTTGCGTGTGTCTGCGCCGAACGTTGCGTGTGTCTGCGCCGAACGTTGCGTGTGTTTGCGCCGAACGTTGCGGATGTCTGCGCCGAACGTTGCGGATGTCTGCGTCGAACGTTGCAGATGTCTGCGCCGAACGTTGCGGATGTACAAAGTTAATGCTTTTTCCTGTTATGCCGTAAGTTTAAAGACAATTTTTCTTGCTCTTTATTATAAGCATAGCCGATATTTGCCGAAAAAACCGTAACTTTGTATTTTAAGAGTAAAAAAGTAAAAGAGTAAAAAGTAGGAGGTATGGGCATCTTGCCCATACCACGCACCCATAAAAGAGTAAAAAAGTAAAAGAGTAAAAAGCCCCTCCCAACCCTCCCCGTCGTGGAGGGCTTAGGAAGGCCCAAGAAGGCTTAGTTCGGCCTAACCGCCGCCTTAGACAGGCTTAGTTCGGCTTAACCGCCGCCCTATACCCACTTAGTTCGGCTTAAAATAAACAAAACCAAAACACAATGGAAAAGAAAAACCTCCGCATAGTGTTCATGGGAACACCCGAGTTTGCCGTTGGCTCGCTCCAGCGACTTGTAGAGAACGGTTATAACGTAGTAGCTGTCGTTACGCAGCCCGACAAACCCGTCGGTCGCCACGGCTCCGTGCTGCGCCCCTCGCCCGTCAAGGAGTACGCCCTTGCCCACGGCCTGCCCGTGCTGCAGCCCCTGAAGATGAAGGACGAGCACTTCCTCGAGCAGCTGCGCAGCTACAATGCCGACCTCCAGGTCGTCGTCGCGTTCCGCATGCTCCCCGAAGTAGTGTGGGCTATGCCACGCTTCGGCACATTCAACGTCCATGCAGCCCTGCTGCCCGACTATCGTGGCGCAGCACCAATCAACTGGGCAGTCATCAACGGCGAGACCCTCACCGGCGTCACCACCTTCTTCCTCGACCACGACATCGACACCGGTCGCATCATCGCCCAGCGCCAGTTCCCCATCCCCGACGATGCCGACGTAGAGTACGTCTACGACGGACTCATGCAGCTCGGTGCCCAGCTCTGCACCGACACCGTCGACCTCGTCCTCTCTACCGACGGCGACGTGCCTTCGCAACCGCAGAAGGACAGCGACGCCCGCCACGCCGCCCCCAAGATCTTCAAGGACACCTGCGCCATCGACTTCTCGCTCACAGCCAAGCGCATCTACGACTTCGTGCGCGGACTCTCGCCCGTGCCCGGCGCATGGTGTATGCTCACTCCACGCGATGCTAACGCTCCCGCCCAAGTGCTTAAGATCTATAAGACAGCAAAGACCGGCGAGTCTACAGCAGGGGGTGCACTTGTCTCAAGTGCACCAGACTATAAAGCAGCAAATACCCACGACCAACCAACCGGTGTAGAAGTTGGAACACTCAAAGCCGAAAACCGTTGCCTCCTCGTCGCCACCGTCGACGAGTGGCTCGAAATTCTGGAGCTGCAGCCCGCCGGCAAGAAGCGCATGGCTGCCCGCGACTACCTCAACGGCTTCCAGCACCCCGAGCACTTCCTGCTGAAGTAATCCCTCCCGTTTCGTGAAAAGCCTTTTTCTACCCCACACGGCACAGTCTGTTGATATCCTCGTCGAACGTCTCGCGGTTAACAGCCCGAGTGCGCATCGCCGACCTGTAGTTGTATATCGTCTGCGTCGAGTAGAACAGAAGCGTGGCTATCTCCTGACTCTCCCTCACACCCAAGCGCATCAGCGCATAGATGCGCGCCTCCGTCGTCAGGGCGTTAGGAGACGGCTGCGCAATCCTTCCTTCCGGAAGCAGCAGACTGTTCAGCTCGTCAACGAAACTGGGGTACAGCTCCGTGAAGGCGCGGTCGAAACGTGTGTAGAACGCTGTCGCCTCCTCCTCCGCGAGTTTATAACTGTTGATAGTTTTTAGAAGGTCAGCCGTTTGGTTGGCCTTTATTTTCCTGCTCACCAGTTTGCGGTACTCCATAAGCTTGCGTATGTACACCGCACTGATGTCCATGAACAGACGCATGTAGGTCTCGCGGCGATGGTTCGTCGCTATGAGGCGTTCGTTCAGTTCCTTCAACTGTTGGTTCTGCGTCTTCACCTCTCTGCGGCTACTCGCCAGCCATTTGTTCTGCTTGTAGCCGAAGATAGCCATTGCCAGCAACATCAGCGACAGAAAACTAACCATCGCAAGCACACCTCTCACGATGCGCTCCTTATGCGCCAACGCCTCCTGATTGGCTGTGGCAATGATAGGCAGTATGCTCGAAATCTCGAGCATACGCAGTCGGTTGTTGTAGAATCTGGCATCCTCCATAGAGCAATAGATGTAGCGTGCCGCACGGTCGGCATACTTCTGGTCCTTCTCATACAGATATGTAGAGAACTCCTGCAGCGCAAGATTCTCCTTCAAAGGGCATGTTATGTCCGAGATAGCCGCTTCAATAATGTACTTTTCATATCGCTGTATGTCGCCCAACTCGCGATAATAGCGTGCTATGCAGTAGGCTGCCGAGGCATGCACACGACTGTCTACCCGGCTGTTCTGCAGAGCCTTTGTGTAGAATTGCAGCACAGCCTTGCTCATGGGGTTGGTGAGGAAAGCAATTTCGCCGCTAAGATAGGCATGCAGAGCCACATCCTTGCTGTTTGTGGCTTCCACCGTGAGCTTCAGATTCTCGAACTTCTTCTTATGGTAATAGTCCATGAACTCCGACTTCTTGCTGAACGCCTCCCAATAGTTGTACAGCCACGTGCGCGTATAGTAATAGTATTGTTTTAGCTGCTTAGGCACACCCTTCTTCTTTATATCATCAAGCAGTTCCTCCGACTGACTGTAGAAACCACCCGTAGACAACACCGCCGCACGGTTTATCTTGTTGAGCGTCGTGTAGTAGGCGTTGTTCTCGTTCTCTGATAGGGCGAGGCCGCGGTTCACATATACCATTGCCGAATCGTAATGGTATGTATAGTATTCGCGATAGATACTGTTCAGGAGTGCGAGTCGCTGCGGGATGTCTTCCGCCGTTCGCAACTTTAGCTTCAGTTGGTCAATCTTCTTTTCCTTCTGCTCCGAGTACATTTCGCGCTTGTCGACATAACTGTCGAGAAGCTCCAGTAGGTCTTGCTCGCCAGAGATACCGGCTGTAGCCAACTTGGTTTGGGCTGTAGTCTGCAGCGGCAAAAAAATGAATAATAGGTATAAAAAGATGCGCATAATAGTGGGTTTTTAGTTTTAATGCTGCAAATTTAGCTAATATTATTAAGATAAAACCATTTACTTTGATAAAAAAGACTAAAGTCTTAAATATTCTGATATATAATAAGTTATAAGTTTCTATACCTTAATTTATGTCTACTTTCATTTTACGCACACATACAATCAGCCGCTATATCTTGTAACTTTGCAACCGTAAACATAAACACAACGGATATGAACCTAAAACTTAAAACATTCTCATTCGCCCTCTTGGCTTCTGCCTCTACGGGCATGTGTGCACAGACGCATACAGACAATAATTCAACAAACGATTCGGAACCGCAGAAGAAGGAAGAGCGCAACGTGATGCTCAACGCTTCTGACGCTAACAAACCGCGCGAGATTCAGATTGGATTGCCGAGCGAAGACGTAACGGTATACGAGAACGGACTGCCTGCCGTTTACTCGTCGTCCGTGCACAAGCTCTCTGCCCACTGGCGCAGCGACGCTTCGCTGAAAGGCACCGACCTTATGACTCCGTCGGAGAGTGCCATCAAGACTGGCAACATCGCTTATGCTGTGTCGGCTTTCAGCGAGTTGGGCGAGAAGAAGTTCAGCGGCAAGCTCAATTATAAGGCTAACCACTTCGGTATGCAGAACTTTGACCTCAACCTCTCTGGCGGAATCGGGAACAACTGGCTCTACACCGCCGGAATGTATCAGAACTTCGACCCGGGCAGCTTCAAACTGCGCTTTACCGACTACGCCGACCGCACGCAGATATACCATTTGGGTCTTACGCGCATACTGAACGGCGGCAAAGGTCACATTTCTTTATTATATAAGTATTCGAATAGCAAGAACCCCGGCAACTTCGCCAATGCCGCCCCGTTCATCTACGCTGGCGACGGCAGCATAAAGCAGCTTGCAGGTTTCGACCCAGGTATGGATTCATACGTGCAGCGTCAGGGTTCGTTCAGATACCTGAACACCAAGACCGGCAAGATGGAGACCTGGAACATGACAGACGACAATGACAACCGTGCCAATGAGGTGGCTTTGGTGAGCAAGTACCAGTTTGACAACGGCTGGTTGTGGAAGTTGAACGCAAAGTATATGAACGCTCCGCGCGCCAACTGCGTAGACTACGGCGGCAGCACGATTTCTGAGGTTACCGAGTCTGACGGCTACCAGCTTTCTGACGGTTCAGCATACAGCGGACTCATCGAAGGTCGCCGTACTTGGCTGCACTTCGGCAAGGTGAGCAACGCCCTCCTTACAACCGAGATGAGCAAGCAGCTGAATAACCACAAACTGATGATTGGTTTGAACGAGTGGTACTACCACCTCAACTACTATTCGTCTTCGTTCCAGTGGGCAGGCACCGTTGAGGCTTATCCTCGTACGCTGAGCCAGATGTACGTCAATCCGCTCGACCCGACACAGACTGCACACCGCTCTGAGACCTTCGGCTACAACGAGTTGAGTCCTGAATATACTAAGGGTTCGGAGAACAAGCTCGCTCTCTATTTCACCGACGAATGGCGCGTCACTCCTAAGTTCAAGCTGTTCTACGGCGGACGTCTCGAATACTATCGTATGTCGGCAGACCAGATTTCTGCGTCGCGCTTCCGTGGCTTCCACCTCGGCAACTTCAATACATATTCTACAGCCGCAGACGGATCTATCGTTGCCACAGAGCATAGCATCGCGCCAGCCAACGTTACTAAGAACAAGCTCAACTATGCTGCTACATTACAGATGACATACAACGTAACAAACCAGTTCGGTCTTACTGCCGACGCCACTATCGCCACACGCTTCCCGCGCATCAGCGAGTATGCCGGCACCGGTCCTACGGAGGAGCAGTACAAGCGCGTGACCATTCCGTTGGTTCGCGGTGGTATCTTCTACAAGAACTCATGGCTCGACCTCTCGTCGATGGTGACATACATTTCAAAGTCGAACAATATCGACCAGCAGAACCTCACCAAGCCTGGTACCTCTGAGGGCAAGACTGTGTTGCTCATCTACAACATCCAGACATTGGGTTGGACAACGTCTGCCGAAATCAACCCGTTCAAGAACTTCCACATGCACGCTCTCTTCACCTATCAGAAGCCAGTTTACAAGAACTATAATGCGAGCGTTACGTTCAGCGACGGTCAGACTATGAGCGTGAATGCCAACAACAAGATTGTGAAGGAGATTCCGCAGGTGCTCATTGAGCTTGACCCGAGATACGACATCACGAAGAACCTCAGTGCTTGGCTCAGTTTCCGCTACTTCGGCAAGACATACGCCAACCTTCAGGAGGCACTCTACTTCAACGGTCACTGGGAGACATTCGGTGGTGTCAACTGGAATGTGAACAAGAATCTGAGTCTCGGTGTCAGCGTCATTAACATCTTCAATGAGAAGGGTGCCAAGGGCACAATCAGCGGTTCGGAACTTATCACAAAGGATGAGGCAGGCAAGTATGCCGGCAAGTATATGAGCGGCAACTATCTCCGCCCGTTCACCGTAGAGTTCAACGCAAGCATCAAATTCTAATAAAAAACCATACGAAAATGAAGAAAACTATTATGCTAATCGCAGCAATGTGCATGACTTCTGCCATCACATTCGCTCAAGAAATCATCCGTGTGTCTACCGAAAAGACCGACCTCGTGATGAAAGTGTCGCCAAAAGGCCGACTCTATCAGGTCTATCTCGGCGACAAGTTGCAGAATCCTGCCGACTACGCGAATCTGAAGTGGGATGTTTATGCAGCTTCTGACGGTGCTGTGTGCCAGCGCGGTCATGAGGTGTACGCCACTTCCGGCGCTGAAGACTTCTTCGAACCGGCTGTAGCCGTTACACATGCCGACGGCAACATGACTACATATCTCTATTATAAGTCGTCGGAGCAGAAGGCTGTGAAGGGCGGCACTGAGACAGTCATCACACTTCAGGATAAAGTGTATCCGCTGACAGTGAAACTCCACTATGTGGCTTATCCGAAGGAGAATGTGATAAAGGCATGGAGCGAGATCTCTCACAAGGAGAAGTCTGCCATCACACTCTGGCGCTACAGCTCTACGATGCTCTACTTCAAATCTTCAAAGTATTATCTCACTAACTATCACAGCGACTGGGCTAAGGAAGGTCAGCCCGAGACAACCCAGTTGAGCACGGGCAAAAAGATTATCGACACAAAGCTCGGCACACGCGCTGCTATGCATGCTGAGCCTTTCTTCGAGTTGGGCTTCGACGAGCCTGCTAAGGAGAACGAGGGCAAGGTGATGCTCGGAACGATAGGATGGCCTGGTAACTTCCGCTTCACTTTTGAGGTGGACAACGTCGGCGCGCTGCGTGTCATTCCTGCCATCAATCCTTATGCTTCCGACTATAAACTGAAGGCAGGCGAGGTGTTCACCACTCCTGAGTTCATCTTCGCGATGAGCGACAACGGTATTGGCGAGGCTTCGCGCAACTTGCACGACTGGGCTCGCCAGTATCAGGTGAACATGGGCACGGGCGACCGTCTCACGCTCCTGAACAACTGGGAGAATACAGGCTTCGACTTCAACCAGCAGAGTCTTGCCGAACTGATGAAGGATGCCAAGGACCTTGGTGTGGATATGTTCCTGCTCGACGACGGATGGTTCGCCAATAAGTATCCGCGCAAGGACGATCACGCTGGACTGGGCGACTGGGAGGCTACAAAGAGCAAGTTGCCGGAGGGCATACCTGGCCTCGTCAGAGACGCAAAGAAAGCTGGTGTGAAGTTCGGTATATGGATTGAACCGGAGATGGTGAACCCGAAGAGCGAACTGTTTGAGAAGCATCCTGATTGGGTCATCTTGCAGCCGCAGCGCGACACTTATTACTATCGCAACCAGCTCGTGCTCGACATCTCTAATCCTAAAGTGCAGGATTATGTGTTCGGCATCGTCGACCGCATCATGACCGAGAATCCGGAAGTGGCTTACTTCAAGTGGGACTGCAACAGCGTGATAACCAATATCTACTCGCCATACCACAAGCAGAATCAGGGCAACTTCTACATCGACCACGTTCGTGGCATTTACAATGTTCTCACACGTATCCACAACAAGTATCCTAATCTGCCGATGATGCTCTGCTCTGGCGGTGGCGGACGTATGGATTACGAGATGCTCAAATACTTCACCGAGTTCTGGTGTTCTGACGACACCGACCCGTACGAGCGCATCTACATCCAGTGGAGCCTCTCGAAGTTCTTCCCTGCAAAGACAATGGGCTCGCACGTCACCAACTGGAACAAGAACACATCCGTAAAGTTCCGCACCGACGTATGCAGCTCATGCAAGTTGGGCTTCGACATCGACCTCAAGTCGCTTTCTGCCGACGACTACAAGTTTGTGCAGCAGGCTGTCAAGAACTATAACAGCATGAAGCCGATGATTCTCGAAGGCGACCAGTATCGTCTTGTTTCGCCGTACGAGGGCAGCCATTGCGCCATCAACTACGTAAGCAAGGACAAGCAGCGTGCAGTGCTCTTCGCCTACGACCTGCATCCGCGCTATAAGGAACCGCAGCAGAACGTGAAGCTGCAGGGTCTGGATGCCGCAAAAATGTACACCGTGAAGGAGACAAACCTCATGCCTGGCAAGCAGTCAGACTTGGAGTGCAACGGCAAGCAGTACAGCGGCGACTATCTGATGAAGATAGGTCTGAACGTCTTCACAGCGCAGGATGGCACAAGTCATGTGTTGGTGCTCGAGTAGAAAGACGATGTAGTAGTAATAATATAATCTAATAGATGTTTTAACGAAAAAGACCATGTCGGTATTCCGGCATGGCCTTTTTCGTTTTTTTTATAAGTCTGTATTTTTAAAAGATGCCCCACTTCTTCTTGCGCTTCGGAGCCTCCGTCTGTTCAAAGCTGCTGTTGCGCTGCGCCAACACTTCCTCCCACGTGCTGCGGTCTCTCACCATCTGATAGATAGTGCCCCAGTCGGGCAGACCCCCTATGTTGCGGTCGTCGATGAAGAGGTCGGCCTTCAGCTTGCGCGAGAACGTCTCGTGCTCCCTCCGTTCCTCCGGGTAGTCGCGGTTCACGGCGTAGAATTCCACGCCACGCTCCCTGCACCATTCCACTGCCTCGTCCAGCAATGCACCCTCCCTCACGCTCCACAGTATCAGTTTGTGGCGGTCGCGTATCAGCATACGCAACGTCTCCGTGGCGAAGGGCAGCTCCCTGCCGATGGCAGGGTATTTGTGCTCCACGATAGTGCCGTCGAAGTCAACTGCTATAACCATTGTTTACTTACGCTTTATAGAGTCGTCGTTCTTATTGCAGTAGTTGCTATCGCTGTAGTTGCCGTAAGCACCATAAGAGGTATATGTGCTGCCATAACTTCCGTAACTTCCATAGCCTCCATACTTGCTTCCATAGCCACCATACTTGCTTCCGTAACCGCTGTATCTGCCGTAGCGTCCGTACTTGCCATACTTGCCGTAGCCGTAGTAGTAGCCATACTTCTTCTTCGACATATCGATGCCGTTGATGACGATGCAAATCTGTGGCAACTTCTTCTGACTGCTGAGCGAGTTGATGAGCTCGAAGCTCGACTTCGGAGTGTAGTCGGCACGACACATATATACAGTAAGGTCGGCCACGCGTGCAATCACCACCGTGTCGGTGACGAGGCCCACAGGTGCCGTGTCCATGATGATGTAGTCGTACTCCTTACGCAGTATTGCGAACACCTTGTCGAGCGATTCGCGCGACACAAGCTCTGCAGGGTTTGGTGGGATAGGACCTGCAGGCATGATGTCCAGGTACTGGTTGACTCCCGAATTGGTGATGTTCTCCAGTATCTCCTCACGTGTCGGATTTTCGTGCACGAGCAGGTTTGTTATGCCTATCTTCTCCTTGTTCAGTTCGAAGAGAGTGGTGAGTCGTGGCTTGCGGATGTCAAGACCCATGACCAGCACCTTCTTGCCCAGCAGCGCGAAGCTTACTGCAAGGTTGGCTGCCGTGAACGTCTTGCCTTCGCCCGAGGTGGTAGAGGTGAACATGATTACCTTCTCCTCCTCCTTCAGCATAAACTGAATGTTCGAGCGTATCGAGCGGAATACCTCTTCCATGACGTTGTTCTTGTTCTCATGCACCACGATGTCAGCCTTTGTCTTTACCGACTCGCTGGCAACGGCTACGTCGCCGATGATAGGCAACTCGGTGAGACGTGCCACGTCGTCGTGTCCTTCTATCTTGTAGCGGAAGAAGTTGATGAGGAACAGGATACAGCCAGGTATAGCAATGCCTAATACTAAGGCAATGAGCAGAACCATGTATGTCTTCGGACTAATCTTTCCTAAAGATACAGGGTTGTCGATGAGCTTACCCTTATCGGCTGTTGCGGCGAGCGAGATAGAGTTCTCCTCGCGCTTCTGCAGAAGCATGAGGTACAGACCCGACTTCACTTCCTGCTGACGTCCAATCTGTGTGAGTACGCGCTCCTGCTCGGGCGTCGAGTAGATCATGCTCGAATAGCGGTTGTACTCCTGCAGTATGGAGTTGCGCTGTATCTTTGCGTTGCGCTGCACCTGAGCCATTGCGCGGCGAATACTTGCCGAGAGGTCGTCGAGCTGTGCGGTGAGCGGAGTGATTGTAGGGCTGTTCTCGTTGGCACTGCGCAGCAAGCGGTTACGCTCCATCACAATCTTGTTGTAGTCGTTGATGAGCGTAGAGGCGGCTGCGTCGCTCAGACCCACGTTCGACGGCAGTGTCTGATACTTGTTGCTTGGGTCGTTGATGTACTCCTGCAGGCTGCGGAGCAGCTCTATCTGCATGTCCATATCGGCAAGCTTCTGTGTGTACGAGTCGGTGTTCGTGTAGCCTAAGGCTCCAGTCGCCTCCGGGCTTACAATCTTATACTGGCGCTTTGTTGCCTCCAAGCTACCCTCTGTTGCGCCCAGCTCGGTGTTTATCTTCTCCAGACGCGAGTTGATAAACAACTCTGTACGCATGGCTATCTCGTTCTTGTCCTCATTAGCCTGTTTGTTGTAGCTGAAGACGAGCTGTCTGAGGTAGTCGTTGGCACGTTGTGGTATCTCGTCGGTAAGGGTGAGACCTGCGATAGATGTGTTCTTCGACAACTGGCTGACATCGAGCGAACCGCTATACTTGCCTGCAACCATCTTCGGCGGATAGATGGTCACGAACTCCTTACGGTTGGCAGGCAGCTGGATACCGGAGTTGCTGGAGAGTGTTATTGCGCCAACACTTGTGTTGATAGTTGCCGGAAGGCTCTCGAAGGTGCGGTCGATGGAGTACCACTTCGATGGTTTGTCCGGGTTTTCTGGTACATAGGTGTACGAACCTACAACACGCAGCTTGTCGCCCTCCTTGCCAATGGTGAGTTGGATAGGCATCTGCAATGTTGCGATGTGGGCAGTGTCAAGGTCTACGTTGATGGGCTGGTTCTTGTACAGAAGGTGGTCTTTGATGCGTCCTTCCAATGTGTACACGGTGTAGAGTTTCAACTCGGTTACGGCTTCGCAAGCGAGTGTCGACGATTTCAGTATCTCCATCTCGTTATCGATGCCAGTAGAGTTGCTCATTATGCCGAGTGTTGACGAATTGGCGATATAGCTTCTGCTACCACGTCGTCCGTTGTCTTCATCTTCTTTGATGAGCAGTTTTGCGTACGATTGGTATATTGGTGTGGCGTAGCGCAACTTTATGGCAGCTGCGCTCAGACAGATGATAATCGAGAGTACGAACCATTGCCAATTCAGAACCAGTGCTGTGAAGATGGTTCTAAAGTTGAATGAAGAGCTCTCCTCGAGTTCTTGTTGTACGTTGTTTGTTCCTTGGTTGATGTTCTCTTCCATTTTCTTTTCTTTGCGTTGTGTATCTAAAGCGTGTTTGTTACGTTTGCTTATTTGTTTGAGTTTCGCTTAGTGTTAGGTGTTACTTGCCTTCAGCGAGTCGCAGCAGGTATTTGCCGTATTCGTTTTTCACCATCGGTTGTGCCACCTCTACGAGCTTTTCCTTGGTTATCCATCCCTTCTTGAATGCTATCTCTTCGAGACAAGCCACCTTCTGTCCCTGGCGTTTCTCAATCACCTCGATGAAGGTGCTTGCTTCCGACAGCGAGTCGTGTGTACCGGTGTCGAGCCATGCAAATCCGCGCTGCAGTGTCTGCACTTTCAGCTCGCCACGTTTCAGGTATTCCTGGTTGACGGTAGTTATCTCAAGTTCGCCACGTGCGCTTGGCTTGATGTTCTTGGCTATCTCTACCACGCTGTTCGGGTAGAAGTAGAGTCCCACCACGGCGTAGTTGCTCTTCGGATGTTCTGGCTTCTCCTCGATGCTGAGGCAGTTGCCCTCTGCGTCAAACTCAGCCACACCGTAGCGTTCCGGGTCGTTCACATAGTAGCCGAATACTGTCGACTTGCCGTCGCGTTCGACGTTCTGCACGCTTTCGCGCAGCAGTTTAGTGAAGCCAGCACCGTAGAATATGTTGTCGCCTAACACGAGACACGCGCTGTCGTCGCCGATGAACTCCTCGCCGATGATGAACGCCTGCGCCAAACCGCCAGGGTAGGGCTGCTCTGCATATTCGAAGTGTACACCGAAGTCGCTACCGTCGCCAAGCAAACGCTTGAAGGCTGGCAGGTCGGTGGGGGTGGATATGATCAGGATCTCCTTTATATCAGCGAGCATGAGCACTGAGACAGGATAGTATATCATCGGTTTGTCGAAGATAGGTATGAGCTGCTTACTAATACCTTTGGTGATGGGGTAGAGGCGTGTGCCCGAACCGCCGGCTAAAACGATACCTTTCATATTTGTTAAATGCTTTAATTGTTCAACAATATTCTATTGATATAAATATAAAGTGCACAAAGTTAATAATAATAAGTCAGAAAATATGCTTTTATCTGCTGATTTTTGAAACCTTAATTCGTAAAATAAGAAAAAAGTCGGCATTACTTGGCGGTTATGTAATTTATTTGTAATTTTGCATAATATAGTTTAAGTTGGCATCGTGGATGTAAAACTGACGCGTGTGCTGATTTGATGTAATAAACAAATTAAAATATTTATGGGATTTTTTTCAAAACTATTCGGAAAGAAAGCTGATAACGATAAAGCGAATGGTATGGAAAACTACATGCAGCTTGTGCGTGTTTACTTCCAGGCCTCAATAGCTGCAAACGTAGGTATTGCCAACCTTGCAATGCTCCCCGACCTGCGTGTGTTCAAGTCGACGCTCCACGTTCCGACAGTGAATAACAAACTCGGTGTTGGTGAGAAGAGCGCATGTCGCAAGATGCTGCGCGACATATACGGCGTTGACGACAACTTCTTTAAGGAAGTGGATGCAAGTATCCGCAAGAACTGCCGCAAGCTGCAGGACGTGCAGGTGTATCTCATCCAGTTCCAGAACTTCACGCAGGACATTATGATGCTCATGGGCAACCTTATGAAGTTCAAGCTCCGCCTGCCCTCGTTCTTTAAGAACGCCATCTACAAAATGACTGAGAAGACCGTGGCTGACATCTTCACAAAGAACGATTATAGCGATGCTGCCGTGATGAAGGCTGTTGTGGCTATACGTCAGTACGACCAGCGTTTGGGCTTCTCGCAGAAGTGGATTACCGACTTTGTGTTCCAGGTGGTGATGCTTGCCAAGAAGGAACCGAAGACTGGCGCAGACGACGGGCAGAAGAAGTAATGTGGCATGTTCTGGCGTAAAACACGTTTCGTCAGATTAAAAAACTCGTAATAGTTTTGCCATATTCGTAAAAATAATATAATTTTGTGGCGTAGTAAATATACGCCAATAGTCAAAACGCTGTATATGGAAGCTGAATCGAAAACTATCAACCAGTTTGCGACGCGTGTCAGGCAAATGATTCTGCAGTACCAGAGTGTAACGAAGCAGAACGAAGACTTGTGTCGTCAGGTGGCAGAGCAGCAAGAACGTATTGCGGAGCTCGAGGCTCAGCTGCAGCAACAGCGCAACGACTACGAAAGTCTAAAATTGGCACGAATGGTTGAGATCACCGATGGTGACATGCAGTCGGCGCAGAAGCGTCTTGCAAAACTCATACGCGATGTTGATAAGTGCATAACGCTCGTCAACGAGAAACAAGAATAACCATTCTTGCGCCTTAAAAACAACTTCACGATGGCTGAACAATCAACAGAGAAACTACGCATAAGGCTCCACGTCTACGACACAGACATGCCGGTGAATATCCGTCCGCAAGACGAACCGCTCTACCGCGATGCCGCCAGTCTGATAACGAAGACGATGAACACCTATGCCGAGCGATATAAAGGTCCTAAGAACGACAAGGAAATCCTTTATATGGCACTCATCGAGATAGCGTTGCGTTACGAGATGGAGAAGTCGCGTAACAACACCGAGCCGTATGACGACATCATCAAAAAACTCACCTCGGAGATAGAAGAGGTGCTGGGATGTTGAGATGTTGAGGCGTTGAGGCGTTGAGGTGTTGAGATGCCCACCATATATAATAAGGTGTGTAGCGTCGCGTCTTGAGATTGTATCTTTACCATCGCAAACTGCAAAGAAACATTAACAAATAATAACTAACAAATAATAACTTAAAAAATGGAGATATTCATTACAGCCTTAGTGGCACTTATAGCAGGTGGCGTTGTAGGCTATTCTATTTTCCGTTACGTGATAAAAGGAAAATATAATGAAATGGTAGAAGCCGCCAATAAGGAGGCAGAAGTAGTGAAGGAGAAGAAACTCCTCGAGGTGAAGGAGAAGTTCCTCAACAAGAAGTCGGAGCTGGAGAAGGAAGTGCAGCAGCGCAACCAGAAGATACAGCAGAGCGAGAACCGCTTGAAGCAGCGCGAGATATCGCTCAACCAGCGTCAGGAAGAACTCGGACGTCGCAAGCAGGAGGTAGAGCAGTCTCAGCAGCGCATCGACAACGAGAAGAAACTCCTCGCCATCAAGCAGGACGAACTCGACAAAATGCAGACCAAGGAGCGCGAGAAGCTCGAAGAACTCTCTGGTCTTAGCGCAGAGGAGGCTAAGAACCGCCTCGTAGAGAGCCTTAAGGACGAGGCTCGCACCGATGCCGCATCGTACATCAACGAGATTATGGACGAGGCTAAGCTCAACGCCAACACACAGGCAAAGAAGATCGTCATTCAGACCATACAGCGCGTAGCAACCGAGACCGCCATCGAGAACTCCGTGTCGGTGTTCCACATCGACAACGACGAGGTGAAGGGTCGCATCATCGGTCGCGAGGGTCGCAACATCCGCGCTCTTGAGGCAGCTACCGGCGTGGAAATCGTGGTAGACGACACGCCGGAGGCAATCGTCATCTCAGCGTTCGACCCCGTTCGTCGCGAGGTATGTCGCCTTGCCCTCCATCAGCTCGTAGCCGACGGACGTATCCACCCGGCACGCATCGAGGAGGTAGTGGCAAAGGTGAAGAAGCAGCTCGACAACGAGATAATCGAGACAGGTAAGCGCACAGCCATCGACCTCGGTATCCACGGCTTGCATCCGGAGCTTATCCGCATCGTCGGCAAGATGAAGTATCGTTCGTCTTACGGTCAGAACCTCTTGCAGCACGCTCGCGAGACAGCCAACCTCTGCGCCGTAATGGCAGCCGAGCTCGGCTTGAACCCGAAGAAGGCAAAGCGCGCTGGCTTGCTCCACGATATCGGTAAGGTGCCAGACGAGGAGAGTGAACTGCCGCACGCACTCTACGGCGCAAAGATCGCTGAGAAGTATAAGGAGAAGCCCGATATCTGCAACGCTATCGGTGCTCACCACGACGAGATGGAGATGAACACGCTGCTCGCTCCGATCGTACAGGTGTGCGACGCTATCTCGGGTGCACGTCCTGGTGCACGTCGCGAGATTGTAGAGGCTTACATCAAGCGTCTCAACGACCTTGAGGCAATCGCTATGTCTTACCCAGGCGTAACAAAGACATACGCCATCCAGGCTGGTCGTGAGCTCCGCGTAATCGTGGGTGCCGACAAGATGGACGACAAGGAGACTGAGAAACTCTCAGGCGAGATTGCCAACAAGATCCAGACCGAGATGACTTACCCGGGACAGGTGAAGATTACAGTCATCCGCGAGACACGTTCGGTAGCTTACGCTAAGTAATAAGGTGTAAATAAAACTTTAAAATCAAATACTCTAATGCTCAAAGCCATAGCCCAAAAGTAGGCAATACGCCCTTGGGGCTATGGCTTTGTTCTTTTAAAATTGCTAATTATGGGAGAAGCTAAAACAACGGTGATGAAGTCGCGCACCAAGAGTAACATGAAGGACCTTGTTTTTATCATGCTCGGCATCCTTTCGTATTCTGTTGGTTACACAGCGTTCATCTTGCCCGAGAAAGTCGTTATGGGTGGTGCGTCTGGTATTGCAGCACTTGTTTTCTATGCAACCGAGATTCCTACATGGATTTCGCTTGCCGTAATCAACTGTACGTTGCTGCTCATTGCCCTCAAGGCACTGAACCTACAGTTCATCATACGCACCTTAACCGGCGTGGGCATCCTGCTATTCTTCGTCGGTGTGCTTCAACCGTTCTTCGAGGCTCACCCAATCATCACGGCAGGCGAGGACAAGTTCATGCACGTACTCATTGGCGGTGCGATGGGCGGTGCAGGCTTGGGTCTGGTCTTCTCGCATAATGGCTCTACTGGTGGCACCGATATCATCACCGTGCTGCTCAACAAGTACTTCAACATGAGCTTCGGACGCGCCATGCAGTTTGTCGACTGCACCATCATCTGCTCATCCTACCTGCTCTTCCGCAGCACCGAGACCATCGTCTACGGTGTAGCCTTCACGCTTGTAGCCACCATCGTCTGCGACTATGTCATCAATGGCTCACGCCAGACGGTGCAGTTCCTAATCATCTCGAAGAAGTATCAGGAGATTGCCGACGCTATCAACACCGACGTGCGTCGCGGTGTGACGCTCATCGAGGGTAAGGGCTGGTACAGCAAGAAAGATGTCGACCTGCTCATCGTCCTCACGCGTAAGTACGAGTCGCAGGAAGTGTTCGCCGTAATCAAGGCAATCGACCCCGATGCCGTCGTTTCGCAGACATTCTGCCAGGGTGTCTTCGGCGAGGGCTTCGACAAGATTAAATAATGTTGAGGTGTTGAGATGTTGAGGTGTTGAGTTGTTCAGTTGTGAGTTTTGAAACTTATGTAGGAGGGTATGGCATCCTGCCATACCCACGCAGCCATAAGATAGGTTTTGAGGTGGTGAAATGTTGAGGTGTTGAGTTGTTCAGTTGTGAGTTTTGAAACTTATGTAGGAGGGTATGGCATCCTGCCATACCCACGCAGCCAGAAGATAGGTTTTGACTACGGCAAGAATGCCGTAGCCTCCTACATTATACCTCAATACGCGAAAAAATCCTCCATATCTGCCAGTTTTGCCACAGTCGGTTCATTCTCAGCATATTAAAGGCTGGAAGATAACTTTAAAAACGAGTTATCTTCCAGCCTTTCTTCCATCCAAGACCTTCTATCTTCCAGCCTCGAAAAAACTTTTTTCTGAAAAAACTTGACAACGCTTGCGCAATATTATACCTTTGCAAGCAATTTTAGAAACACTATAAACTAAAAAAACACAGTACAATGGAAAACACAAACATCAACGACGCTGCTATCAAGCGCAGCAACATCCCAAACAACTGGTCTTATTGCTTCAATTCCAACTGCAAACGCTGCAACGAGTGCATACACTTTCGCTCGTCCGTCGCACTCGACTCCTCACGCACGCAGGGTAATGCGATTTTTCCCACAGCCCTGCGGGCAGACGGTTCGTGCGATCACTTCAAACCAGTGCGCATGGTGCGCTTGGCATCAGGATTTAAGCAACTGTTTGAAGATGTGAAACTACGCGATGCCTCAAACTTGCGCCTACTGATGAGGAAATACTTCGGCGGAACAAGTATGTACTATCGCTATCATTATGGAAAGTCTAAACTCGTGCCCGAGCAGCAAGAGTGGATAAAGCAGCTCTTCGCACAGTACGATTACACGAACGTAGTATTTGATGACTCGAAAGAAGAGGTCGACTTTCTGTAGTTTTTTTTACCCTTTTCCCATTATTCTCGCTCTGCGATAACCATGTTGCCGTAGCACAACAATCATGTTGCCGTAGCGTGGCAATAAAGTTGTCGCAGCGTGGCAATAAAGTTGTCGCAGCGTGAGAATTATAACAACAACACAAAACACCAATAACCATGAAAAACGAAACAACCGCACCAAGCCCAATCGACCGCATGATCGACTTCCTCACCACGCACTACGCCTTTCGCTACAACACCGTTATGAACTGCACCGAGTATCGCCCCGTCGACAGTCCAGTCGGCAGCTTCGAACCACTCGATTTGCGCACGCGCCGACGCATCATTCTTGAGGTGCAGCGCGAAGGCATCGAGGTGAGTCAGAACGACATACGCAACTATATCGACTCCGACTACGTTCGCCAGTACGACCCCGTCGGCGACTACCTCGCCGAGTGCGAAGGCGTATGGGACGGACACGACCACATCGGCGACCTCGCCCTCACCGTGCCAACCGACACACCGCTATGGCGCGAGTGGTTCACCACGTGGCTGCTCGCCATGGTGAGCCAGTGGCAAAACCAATCCTCCCGACTCTACGGCAACAGCGTTGCACCACTGCTCATCTCGCCACAGGGCTACAACAAAAGCACGTTCTGCCGTCGTCTGCTGCCCGATGCTCTGAAGTGGGGCTACACCGATAGCCTTGCCCTTTCCGATCGTCGCCAGGTGATGCTCGCCATGTCGCAGCAACTGCTCATCAACCTCGACGAGTTCAACCAGATCTCGCCACGTGTGCAGCAAGGCTTTCTGAAGAACATCATTCAGCTGCCGTCGGTAAAAGTGAAACGCCCGTTCGGCACCCACATCGAGGAACTACCTCGCAAAGCATCGTTCATAGCCACCAGCAACATGACCGACATCCTCGCCGACCCCTCGGGCAATCGCCGTTTCATCGGCATCGAGCTGACCGCGCCCATTGACACCAGTCGCATGCCCGACCACCGTCAGCTCTTCGCTCAGGCACTGCAGCTCCTGCGCAATGGTCGTCGCAGCTGGTTCGACAAGGCAGAGACCGAGCAGATAATGCTCTGGAACCGACGCTACGAGATACAGGAACCCGCCGACCAATACTTCAGCCTCTGCTTCTCCGTCGCCGCCGACCCATTCGACCCCGCCGCCGAGTGGCTCTCCACCGCCGAAATCTTCGACGTCATTAAGCAGAAGGTCGGCTCCTCCCTACAAGTCAACACTCTCATCGCCTTTGGTCGCAAGCTTGCCAACATGCCAGGCATGCACCGCCGCAAGTGCGAAACCTGCACGCGCTATCTTGTGAAGAGGGTAGGGCAGTAGGCTGGTAGGGATGTTCAGGCTGGCAGATAGCCCGTTTCAGTTGGAAGATAGGCTGGTAGATAATCCCTTCTCAGCCATATCTTCCAGCCTTTATAATATTGATAATGAGCTCCGTACAGCAATCCTGGAAGATATGGCATATTTTTTCACGCACTTGATATTTTGTAGATATTACTTGTAGATATTACTTGCTATTTCCCGAATATCGACTTTAATATCATTTTACCGATCTTCCTCTCTATACCAGCTTTAGTTGTAGGAATACCAGTTTGGCGAGCTATTTTTTGTTTTGCCTGAGTAATACCTAAAGCTCTTTTCCAAGAGAATGAAAGCCCAGGTATTCCAGTGTTTGATTCTCTTTTTTCCATTTTCTTATCCTATTTTATGGTACATTCATTGTTTTAAAAAAAGATGGAACCACACAAAAATCTTTATGCAGTCCCATCTTGAAGTTGTAGCGCAATGTAGCTCATATGGATGGAACCATACATAATTTATTATGCAGTTCCATAGGAAATGTTATTTCTTCGTCAACAGATGCCAGATTTCACGTACCCAAAGTACGAATGAAGAACCAATGATGATTATCACCCAGTCTATCAGTTTCAATCCCTCAACATTGAAGAACTGCTGCAAACCAGGTATTTCAACCATTGCAATCTGACCTATAAGGATAATTGCCACAATCGTAAGCAAACCATTGCATCCCTTGAAATGTAATGCGCTGCGCCCTGTCTCAAATGCTCGGGCATTGAAGAGATAGAAGAAGTGGGTCATTACGAAGGTCGTGAAGAGCAATGTCAGCTCGTATGTAGACACGTGCCCCTTGGCTCCCAATTGTAGGTGAAGTAGGTCGGTAAGCTGATTGACTTCAGCGTGCTGGAAGATATAAAGCATTCCGAGCAGCATCAGGAAGAAGAAACCACCTACACCTATAATCTCTCGAAGCATCGGCTTGTTCAGGATAAACGCATTGCGGTCGCGAGGTCTGTCTTTCATCACACTCTCAGATGGCGGCAGTGAGGCAAGAGCCATAGCTGCAAAAGTATCCATGATGAGGTTTATCCACAACATCTGCGTAACGGTAAGAGGAGACTCCGTTCCCATGAAAGCACCGCAGAGAACGAGGAAACAGGCAGTCACGTTAACGGTCAGCTGGAACAGGAGGAAACGCTGGATATTCTGATACAGCGAACGTCCCCACATAACAGCCTTTCCGATACTACTGAACGAGTTGTCGATGATTGTAATATCTGATGCTTCCTTTGCCACGCTTGTGCCGTCACCCATTGACAGACCTACGTGGGCTGCTCGGAGAGCTGGCGCATCGTTTGTACCATCACCAGTAACGGCAACAACCTGATTCTTTTTCTGTAAGGTCTCAACCAGACGTTTCTTGTCCATAGGACGAGCACGAGAAATAATCTTCAAGTCAAGAATGCGCTCCTGAAGATCCGCATCAGACAATGCCGCAAACTCAGGACCGGTAATGATGTTACGCTCTGTGTCCTCCGTATCATTCCAAAGACCTATCTGACGTGCTATTTCCTTTGCCGTTCCAGATGTATCGCCAGTTACGATCTTCACGCTGATACCAGCATCCACGCATTCCTTAACTGCAGAAGGCACATCCAGTCTTACCGGGTCTGCGATGGCTGCAATTCCGATGAAGCAGAGCTTGTCTGCTACAATCTTATTGCCATCAACAGCTTTTTCGCCATCGTTCAGCACCTGATAGGCAAATCCAAGCGTACGCATAGCACGGTTCTGATATTCTGTCAGCTGCTTGTCTACGTCCTCCTTACTTACAGACGTCTTTTTGCAAAGACCGAACACAATCTCAGGAGCGCCTTTCACATAAAGCACCTTCTTGCCCTTCAGAGCTACAGACTCTACAACCGTTGCCATATACTTGCGCTCTGTAGAGAATGGCACCTCCGCAACAGTCTTTACACTCTCACGTATAGAGCGATAATCTACACCCTTATTGTTCAACCAAAGAAGAAGTGCCCCTTCCGTTGGGTTGCCAAGAATCTGCGGTTTGCTCTTGTCTGAGAAGTCTATAGATGCTGTAGAGTTTACAGCAATACCCTCAGCAAAAACCTCCATCGGAGTATCGCCATACATCTTCATCTCGTCCACGCTCATCATGTTCTGCGTCAGCGTTCCCGTCTTGTCCGTACAGATGACAGTTGTTGCTCCCATAGTTTCACAGGCATGCATCTTTCTTACAAGGTTGTTGGTCTTGAGCATGCGGCGCATACTGTAAGCCAAACTCAAAGTGACAGCCATTGGTAATCCCTCCGGCACTGCCACAACCACAAGCGTTACAGCAATCATCAATGTCTGAAGAACGTATGCTATGAACGGAGCGACCTGCTCCATTGAACCGAAACAGTCGGTTCCATTTGTCACGAAGTACATAATGATACGTCCGATGACAATAAGTGCAGCAAAGCCATAGCTTACCTTGGTTATCCAGTCACTCAAACCGTCGAGCTGTTCATTGAGTGGGGTCTTCACGCTGTCGTCAATCTGTACTGCCTCGAACACCTTGCCTTGTTCTGTCTTGTCGCCAACAGCAAGTACACGGCATATTCCATGACCCTCCATAACCTTAGTGCCTTTCATTACATGGTTGGTGGGGTAGGTGGCAGATTTGTCGAAATCTTTCTCATTGACGCTCTTGCCACACATCGGTTCACCCGTCAATGTTGACTCATCCATATGCAAAGATGTGGCCTCAAGCAATTCGCTGTCTGCCGGAACTTCCTCACCGGTATTGAGAATCACGATGTCGCCGACAACGATGTCCTTGCGTGGAATCTGCGTAGTGTTGCCATTGCGAATCACCTCTACTGGCTCGTCGTCGTTCACCTGATTAAGAATTGTGAATTCCTTGTCGGCCTTCAACTCAAAATAAAAGGCAAGCCCCGTTGCGAGAAGGATAGCAACGAAGATTCCTACCGGTTCAAAGAATACGGCAGCATCCTGTCCGAGTCCGAAGAACTCGTAGCATGAAATACCTATCGACAACGCACCGGCAATCATCAGAATGATGATGAGGGGGTCGCCGAACTTCTCCAAGAACTGTTTCCATAGAGGTTCTTTCTCTGGTGGTGTCAACACGTTGGCACCATTCTTTCTGCGGCTTTCGAGCACTTGGGCATCGGTCAAGCCTGTGTAGTGATGTTTTTGTTCCATATTTTGCTTTACTTAAAATATTTCTGAAGCATTGCTCTGCATTGTACTAAAGTTTCCATTTTGTTGTGGAATCAATTCATAGCTGACACCTTGGTAATTTAATGCCACAGACGAATCTTTAGAATATGATTCGTTAGCTACAAAGCCACCAACATATCCACCTGTCATTTTCTTGTGCGGATTCCAACCTTTGCCACCATAGAAAAATACTTGATAAGTACCGTTTGGAACTGAAAAATCATAAGAATCTCCAGCCTCTATGTAAACGTTCCTAACAATATGATTGTTTCTTTTTACGATGACTATTACATCACATTCCGAACTGGCGGACGTTGACACGCTGATTTTTGATTCATCACCTTCACAAGTGTTATTGTTGTACGGGATGGCACCTGTATGTAACTTGTTCTCTAAATAAGGATTGTCTGTCTCTGTTTCTGTAGCCGTTGAAGAAGATTCATATGCGTTTTCGTATGTTCTGTTCTCTGGATTTGGTTTTGTGCCACCTCCACATGAACAACATACAATGATTGCCATTACTGCAAATACTGATGAAATTCTTTTCATAGTTGTTATATCTGATTTGTTGTTGCTATTTATTCACTTATCTCTTTGGTACATACACCTTATTCCCACGACTATTTGTGTAATATTGTCCACCACGGGGACCGGTCTGTATCGTATGACCGGAGCCATAATTGTACGACTGTGTGGAATAGTCTCTTGCACGACTGCCAGTTGTGCCGTTGTATGGATTGTAATTCCTAGAAGTAGAGTAGTTGTCATGGTTAGTACCATTACGTTGTGTCCGAGTGTATCCGTTTACATAGGTTCCATTGCTGCGTGTGTAGCCACTAACGGATGTAGTACTTGGATTTGTACCATAGCTACCATATGTAGAAGTAGTGGTACTACGGCGGCTATTGCTGCCATAATTGTAGGATTGTGCTACGGAAACCATTGATGTTGCCAACATTGCAACCATTGCGAAGAAAATCTTTTTCATAATCGTTATTTTTTATTGTTTTGTTTCTTTTTCTGATGCAAAGATATAATGTTTTTTGTTTCAAATAGGAGATCCCATAATGTTACAATCTACATTCCTCTTTCTGTATATGGCACTCTTGTAATATTACACCCCCATTTTCTTTGATTTGACAACCAGTCTTAAGGCTGATTTTCTTGCTTTATTTTTTTGCGGTATGTTATTCTCAGCACTTTATTATTATTGTCTATTTCTATCTTTCCCAATTTTGAGAATACGCTTTGACCAAGAAGCAATGGGGCGGACTGGTTCTTGACAACGGAAGCCTTTATGTCGTTGAGGTGTATGTTTCCAAGTTTCACGTCACGAAGATTTATTACTGTACCTTCTATAATGTTGCCGTCTGCAGTTATATAGTTCTGTCTGCCGATAATGTCGGAAGCTGACAGATAATCGTTCTTTAGCATGAAAGTGGCTTCCACGGAGGATATTGAAACATCAGATGCTCCAGTGTCGAAAATGAAGTGCAGTGGCAAATTATTAATGGAGCACTTCACCTTGCAAACATTCCCTTCTTTGATAAACGACACCTCCTCTGTCTTATTCTCGTACACGGCATCATCGCCATCTTCAGCAATTTCCTGCAGATGTTTTTGTTCATATTCTGCCATAAGTGCCTTATATTCTGTTGTGGTACGTATGTTGTTGAGGTCTCTGTCACGTTTTATGTGAGCAAATATTCTATAACCATTCTCTAATGCCTTGCGCAGATAGAAAATAGCTTTTTCTTTATCACCCATAATGGAATATAGACAAGCAGCATCGTAATAGTTACCTTTGTCTTCTTTCTTTAAAGCCTTGTTCAGTGTCTCTATAGCTTTATCCCTATCTCCTAAATAGTAATAGGCATAGAATGCGCACTCTGGAGCATCGGGAACAGAATCCAAACGGACAACTTGTTTGAAATCTTCGTCTGCCTTTTTCTTATCACCTTTTTGCGACAGTAATACACCTCGGTTCAAATATAGATAGGCATCATTGGGTTGAAGCGTGATAGCCATTGTATAGTCTTCAATAGCTTCGTCTATCTTTCCCGAGTGATCTTTGAACCAACCTCTTTTATAATAAGAAAAGTATTCTTCGGGATTTTGTGCTATGTAACTATCCATTACTTTAATAGCCTCTTCTGAGCGTCCTGCATTATCCAGTATATTCGCCTTAAAATACAGATAATTGGTTTTGGTCGAATCTAACGCTATCGCTTGGTCGCAATATTCCAACGCTTTGTCGTAGTCTCCGATTTCATTATAGCAGCTGGCTATGCGGTTTGCTGTTTCTTTGTTAGATTCTATTGCCAACGATTCTTTATAAAACGGTATGGCTTTAGCGTATCTGTCTGTTTTCTCATATACTACGCCAAGATCATATGGCCATGAGGACTCTTTAGGCTCTTTCAGTTTCTGAATTTTCAATTTTGCTATAGTTTGAGCAAATGCTGAGTCGGCAAGTGTTTGAAGTTCATAGAAGGCTTTGTCGTCTTGGTCGATACCTAATGCCGTTATTACATCGTCAATTGCTTCATTGTATTTCTTTAGACCGATATAACTTTCGGCACGGAACGAATAAGCAGACGAGTATGAAGGCTCAAGTTTATTCACATAGTCAAACTGCTTGATGGCATCTTCATATCTCTTTTGAGCATTAGCATTTCTTCCTAATCCCATGTAGCCCATTACGTCTCCTTCTTTCAACGAGATTATTTTTCGATAATCATTATCTGCCAAATCATATTTGTTTTGCTCGTAATATACCTGTGCTCTGGTATTATACAAACGGTCTTCTTCAGGAGTCAATGCTATTGCTTGTGTATAGTCTTTTATAGCCTGAATAGTGTCCTCTAAATTCAGAAAAACACTTGCGCGTGTAGAAAAGGCAAAAGCTTTGTATTCCTTGTCTTTTGATGGAATCTTTTTGACGGCAATGTTTGCTGATGTCAAGGCGCGTCCATATTCTTCATTATAGTTTCTTACTAATGCTACCCACGCAAAGGCATACCCATTGTCAGGATGCTCAGTTATCTCTTTGTTTAGATAGTCAAGAGCTTCTTCCAAATTGTTGTTCTGAATAGCCTCTATGCCACGCGTGTAATTGTAGCTGTCAGGTCGCTTGATGTTGTCTGCGTATAAGACAGACGAACATGCAATCAAAAAGGATAATAATATTGTTCTCATATAGTCTAAGTTTTGATATAAATACGTTAATAATACTATTTGTTATTTTCAAATTCTTTTGCTGAAATACTTGGCCCCAATCCACTTTTAAAGTCATTCAATTCTTCCGAAAGCGGTATTAAACTGAGCCATTCTCACTCTCTCAGCTCCTTTTATAGCCATCTCATAATCACATTCTTTGTCTCCCATTTTGCTTGTAACTACAAACAGTTCCAAACTCATTAAAAGAAGAAAGAATATGAAATAGAATGCACCAGCAACCCATCTGTTTGTGATTATAGATACCATGGCCTCAAGTTCTTCGAGAAAACCAACATTGGCTTTACACTCTTTACGAGTGTCTTCCTCTACCGTCAATTTCTTTTTGGACCATTCTTTCTCCTGTTCAACAAGCTGTTTTATTTTCTCGTTATTTGCATTCACAACATCCTGCTTGGGATTAGCTACTTGGTTTGTTGTTACAGATGGATTGTTGACTGTTTTTATCCGTCCGTCGACCACCAGTTTCTCCTGGCTGTTTGTTACAGAACGCTGAATTATCCAAGGATTAGCATTTATGTCGGCTTGAAGAATAGAGTTCAATTTATCTAATGAATCCTTTTCTGCATTTATTGCAGTTAGTTTTCCATTTATAATACCCACTCTCTTTTGTGTCAAGGTTGCCGTCTGTAGCTCTATGGTATCAGCCATCTGCTTGTCAATGTCTTTGCCAAACATTGTTTGATCAAATATTGTAGAACCAACTACAGCCATTATAATGGCTATAAATACTCTAAAAGATGCAAGCATTTTTGTTGGATGTATTGCCAATAGAATCTGACGCTCTATCATTATGACAATCGTGACAAATACTATCGCCACCAACGCGCTTCCCCAAATAGGAAGGCCAATATATCTTTGGGCAAAACAGAAGCCGGTAATGCTCCAAACTATCATCAATATAAGGAGTGCAGATGTATATTTGTTCAACTGCGACTTGCTTGCTTCTGAGCACTGAGAAAGAACAGATGAGTTCCAACCCGTAAGTTTACAACCTAACTTTATCCACCAATTCATAATTCTATTATTTATATGGTTTTACAATTATGCTATTCCTCTCTTCAATGAAACTGTATCATTGCTTTGCATAACAGGAGCTTTAATAGTCCCGTTTGTTCCACTCATTTGTATGGATGCTATTCCTCTAAGAAATCCGCAATCATACGATTGTAACGGAATTGATGCTTCATTGGCATTGTTACGGAAATCAGCCTCAAGTTGTTTTAGCTCTTCCTTGTGAGCATTTATAGTTGACATTGTTTTCTCTAACTCTGAAACTGTTGTAAGCAAGCCTGCAGCATTACAGTTGTCAATACGTGTCTGCAAATCCTGTTTCATGACATCATAGTTGAGATTTATCTCACGGAACACCATCAAGATTTTGTTCTTTATGAGACTCATGTTTAAGTCGCGAAAAGCCAAATCGCTTTTAAGCATAGCATCGTCAAAACCTTTGTTCTCATAATTTTTGCATAGATAGCCGTAGATAACATCTATTGGCCAGCCTGTAGCATAAGAAATAGTCATAGGCTTTTCTTTATTTGTAGGTGCCACAACAGGTGTTTCTACACTTTTGATTTCTTCCTTAGCCTCAGCAGGCTCAATCACTGGCAGTGAAACGGAAAGCTTAGATCCATTATCACTTCTTTTGTTGAAAATATTAAAGATTCCCATATTCTCTGTATGTTTTAATTTTGATACTGCAAAGGTATCTCAAATAATGTTACTAATATGGGTTTTCATAACATTGCAATTCATCATTAACCTTATTCCATGTATAGCGGTTGCAATATTACATCTTTGAGCTATTGACTTAATTTCGATTGATAATCAACGCTTTGCTTTAAGTACACAGTCAGTAACATTAAGCCAACAAACACCATAATCAATGAAACCAGCCAGTAATTTGACAAAGCATCATATAATCCATGTGTCACAGCTGGTACACATAATGCTAAAGTATACAAGCCTCTCCTATACTTAGGATAGAGATTGGCGAATGAAAGAAAATATCCAGCAATACCGCACCAGCAAGCATGTAGAAATGGTAGACTTGTCAGCCGGGCGATATTCAAGAAGAAAGAAACATCGTATGTTTGTTGTGCATTGACGGTAATCTGGTATTGTACTCCTTCAAACACACCAAATGCTATTCCCGACATCAGCCCATAGAAAACCATTGTTTGGGGGATTAACGGCTCTTTGGTTTTACGCAATATCAAAAGAAGAGGTATCATTTTAGCAAACTCCTCCGTAAGTCCGACTCCAAATACATATCCTAACACATTCATTGGAAAAGCAACGTCTGTGAAGAAATAGAACGGATTTAACTTTGGTAATCCGATCAAGTCCCATACTACGAACACACATAATTGCGTCAAGAAGAAGATATTCATAGTTGTCTTCAATTTAACCTGTGGTGTTTTGAAACAGGCATAAAAGAATAATCCCCAAATAATAGAGAAATAGAGCGAAATCTCATAAAACAAGAAAATTCCACCCAAGGGAATATTCATTATAATCATCGGTAGTAGACCCACCAATGCTAATATAATGAATCTTTGGTCAGACAGAAATTGCTTAGAAAACAATTTCGCTTTTGGAAATATCAATTCCGAGCCTATCGCAGACAATTGCGAAATGATATTTCCTTTGTTAGGAACATTGTATCTTAGATTTGCACGTTTCAGATAGAAACCAACAGTTTGTTCAAGGCTATCGCCTACTGCGATAGCCTTGTCTTGCTTCAGTATCTGTCCGTTGTTTACATACGAGAGTAGTGTCTTTTCATCGTATGGTCCAAATCGTTGGACGTTTCTTATGATGTAGATGTTCATAGATAACTCTTTAGTTCTTTTTCGAGATCAATATTGTCAAGTCCTTTAAATATAGATTTGTATTGCCATGATTCACCACACCTTTGTAGTACCCCTATTATATAATTAGGGAATTTTTTTTCTGAAGGTAATCCATATATAGGGAAATCCTTATAAAATGGAGTTTCCTCAATAACTGTTATTTTTCCTAGAGGATCTGACTCTATTACATTATAGAAAAGAGAAACTGACAAATCTGGAATTGAAAAATCATCATTATATTCTTGATATACAAAAAATACAACTTTGCTTATACTTGTTGATAATGCATCTAACTTTAAATTGAAAAATTCCATCTTAAAGAAATCTTCTTTCCAAAACTGCATTTCTTCACCATCATTAGGGCATAATGGTCCCATTGCATACCCGTCAAGAGTTTGAGGAATACCCCAAAAATTTTTATTCTCAGAATTGTCATAGAGCAAATATGACTTATCTATTAATTTATGATTCTCATCAAGCAAGGCACAAATACAACCAAAATTGTCGTTCCCATTTTCTATCATGAAAACAATTTTATTGTTTAATACAGGAATGTTGTCATCCATTTTACACATATTTAAAAGTTGAACAATAAACAAATTGTTTCTCATTGGAACATAAAAATTATTTAAATATCATTGTATAGTGTATGATTGTCACAAACTTATTTGCATTTACATTCCAAATATGGACTTCAATATCATTTTTCCAATTTTACGTTCAAGACCAGCTTTTGTTGTAGGTATTCCAGTTTTTCTTGCAATTTTTTGTTTGGTCTGAGTTATACCTAAAGCCCTCTTCCATGAGAAAGAGAGTCCAGGAATAGAAAATGATTTACTTCTTGCCATAATATTAGTTTTTTACAAGTTGAACAACAATTAATCTGCCTCCTTGTCCTTTATCAAGAAGGATTTTTCTGCCGTCTGTGAGCGGTACATACTGACCTATAGCTATAGGCTTCTTGTCTGTGGCATCATACATGTCTGGCAAACGACGATTGATTAGTATCCACTGTCCTTTGAAGAAATGGAAATCGCCTACTGGTTTTTTATCCTCATCACTCGTTTTCTCGTTGCAAGGGATGAGGTTATTAGAATGCCATTTGTATAGTGTCTGCTTGTCGTACACCATCAAGCGGTAGTTTTCAGAGATATACTTGCCATGTGAGGGGGCATAGTAGAAATTGAGAATCGGCAATTGTCCCTTATACTCTGTTCCACAGAACGGGCAACGTGGCTTGGTTTTATTGTCAAAAACATACCAATGGGCTTCACATTTGGGATTCTGACATGGTTGCACCAAGTCGCATGTCTTTACAAGAGCATCTTCCCATTCTGCCGCACTTGGACGATCTGAAGGATTATGAAGCCCATCTATAAAAGCTCTATCAAACAACTTTTTCAGATATGGGCCACATATTGTATATGGTAGTTTTGTCGGATCACCTTGTGGTAACTGACTTTTATCTATATCTTGTGACTTGACGCGGTTTACTTTATTCGTTGGATGTTCTATGAATAGTGCATTTTTCCCCATTGATAGTTCCTCGTCTTTAGCAGGGTCTAAATCCCATACTTTACCACCTCGCAAAGGATGACGGTTTAGCAAATACATATATATAAGTACTGCTAAGGCATGCCGATCAGTTGCAATACTTGGTAATTTTTTATTTGGGTCACCAATCTTTAAAGTTTTGGTTTCCATAACTTCAGGTGCAATAAAGTCAGGAGTTCCTAAAACCCCAGCATCATATTTTCCAGGAACAACCAACTCGTCTGCATCAATAATACAAGAATTACCAGAAACGGGATCAACTAACACATTTTTATAAGACAAATCTGAATGGGCAAGTCCTGCAGCATGTAATCTTCTAACTGCACGAGCCAGTTTTAAACACATATGCAAATTAGAAATCCAAGTGCCTTTTTGATCTGCAGGAATAAAACGGTTTCGTAATTTTGCAGAAGCAAACCATTTACCTTCTTTTTCCTTTCCATCAAAAGGACCGCCTTTGAAGAAATATTTGCTTGGATAAAAAGGTAAGACTACGCCAATATTTCCATTCCATTCTACCAGACGGTCAGGCATTATTAAATAGTCTTTCCAATATTTTCCATCTACTGTCTCAAATATACGTTTGTGATAAGGGCCTACGATATTTTCCAAACGATTTTTATCACTTGGCGAAAGTTTCTTTCGGTAAAAAGCCACGACATACGTCTTGTCCGTAGAGAAATACACGTCCTTGACACCTCCTTGAGCTTTTATCTCGTCATAAAACTCAACGGTACTGCCGTCTTGTGCAGTTAATGTTATTTTATTTGCCATAGCTTATTCATTTTGTTGTTCATCAGATTCATTTTCTGAAGTATGACCTTCTGTTGTATTCTTCTCGGTGAGATTATTATCTTCTCCCTCATAAAGAATAGCAATAGTACGGTCATCATGATTGCCCGGTGCCCAGAAATCAAGCCAATCAAGTAATTGGTCTTTCGATGCTTCGTTGTCATCTGTTAGATCTACACCGTTTTCCTTCAAATCATCCCATAACGCATCCCATTTATCAGGATTGTTTAGATTTGCATCAGTCTCAAATTTCGGGTCGCTGACTCCGTCACTCATTAATAACAATGCTGTAAAGTCGTTTACGATACAGAAGCGAAGACGCTGATACAGGGCTGTCGCATCTTTGAAGATTTCAGACATGGTCAGGAAGCGAGTCTGTCCTGCATATTCGCCTTCGTCGGGCACTCCGAGTATTTTTGCGGTGTGAGCTTTTCTGTCATATAAACAGATAGCTCCATCACCCACCCAAAAAGAAGCCACAAACCATCCGAAGCTAAACTTCTTGCAAATGGTCAATAACAGAGTAGTGGCATAATACTTAATCGGTTGTTTCGTTAACGCAGATTCAGCCTGTATTGCCTTGTGAGCCTTAAACGCAGCTGTGCCGACAATCTCGTAGATGTAATTGCCAACAATCTTACGGGCTTCTTCCTCTGAAACATTTTGCAGATTACCATAATTGCTAATGGCTTCCTCAAATGTTTTGCTCTGTCCGAGCTTTGACATACAGTAGCTAACTGATTCATCGCAAGCTATCTTTGAGCCTTGACGTGAGAACTTTGCCGATCCTGCTCCATCAGCAACAGCCATGATATACCATCCGTTATCCATATGCTCCATACGGAAATGATCATCACGAGGTTTTCCTTCTTGTGCGTGGCTTCGCCCACGCTTACTTGCAGCAACAATATCTTTCTGTGGAGTACCATCAGTCAATGCTTCAACCTTTACATATTCCACCTGCGTGTCGTCATTCTTATATTTAGGTTCAGGCATATTATCCCAATCAACAGGCAGGTTTTTCCAAAGTTTACGTGGGTCTTGATTTATAACAAAAGGTATTTTATGCTCCAATGTCGGACAATCTTCTGACATTTCAATGTCACCAATGAACTTATAACATAACGTAAGCTCAAACGTGGATTCTGCAACAGCACCATTCTTTCGGAATGCTTCCAGAGATGGAGTTCCTGTGATTGCAAAACTTTTGCCGTCAGGAGCAACAGTTAGCTTTATTCCATGTTTATCTTCTGTTAGTCCTTTAACATCCACAAGTTCAAGCTCGACGTTGGAAAACAGGTCGGAGTTAATCGTGGGCATTGATACTGTCTGATTGTATTCTATGTTTTCTTTGGCGTTTGGTATATTGAGATTCCATTTCAATTCACCATTAACCATCTTTATCTTGTCCATAATGTGTTCTTTATATTGGTCCCATAATTTATCCGACAAGAATTTAAGGAACGATTCCGCTTTCTTGTCTTCCTGGTTTCCTATGAAAATTTGTAATGCTTTTTCTAATGTCATAATACTTTAACCTCTACCTCTTGTTATGTCCATACCACCTTCCGCAATTTCGCCGAGAGAGCCTTCCATTCCACACCAAGGACAGGCTGTCGTCTGTCCGTCAGAGCACATGATGTTTCCACATTCACAAACAACAACACCGAGCTGAGCACCACAGCAAGGACATGTCGGCACGCCACGGAGTGACATTGTATTGATGTGACGGTTTGACTTGCCATCGCTCAAACTGTTGTATGTTTCTTCATCCACTGGATAAGCACCCACAAGTTTGAAGTCTGTGGCTTTCATGTCAATTGATTCTAAACCTTCTATATATGACAAATGTTTAGCATACTTCACAAGGTAAGTCTTCTTTGTATTAGAGCATTTACCTAAAAGGACGGTAAAGTTCTCGTCTACAACACATGGCTTAGAGGTATCTACCTTCTCCAAATTAATGCCAGTTGTGGGAGCTAACGCCACGCTATCATCGCCCATGTCGGTGACAGACACACTTGTTGCCTGAATGGAAGCAGTCACCCATTTAAAGAATGCTTTGAAAGACATCTCATCCGTATTGTTTAGTCGGAGAACATTGTCAGAAATCTGTCCCAATAACTGAGTGTTAACATTGTTTCCTATAGAAATAGCTACGATATTTGCCTTACGACGATATTTATTATTCCATCTTGCAAAGGCTGCTGAAGGATTATCGGTAGGTGTTCCGTCTGTAAAAAGGAATATGATTGGTTTCCAGTCACCCTTTCGCTCTTGTGTTGTCTTCACTACATTTCTGTCAATGTCATCCATTAGAAAGTCAAGTGCAGCTCCAAGGGAAGTACCGCCACCAATAGGAAATGTTGGTGGATAGAACTTGTATAGTTCTGTCAAAGGCGACAGGCTCTTTGCTTTGCCTGCAAATGCAATCACAGAAATGAAAGCCGTTTCAAGGGCGTAAGGGTCAGTGCGCAGTTCTTGAACTATTTGGCGCATGCCATTCTCTACTTGTTGGATAGGTTCTCCTACCATTGACTCTGATACGTCAACAAGGAAATATACTGGTAATCTTCTCATGTTCTTATATTATTGTTTAGGAATTATCATAGCAATAGGACTCAGATATACTTTTCCTGGTCCCGTTATCTTCATCAAACTCAAACCTTCACCTCTCAGCACGTTGCCAAATGACCAGCCAGCTTGAATTTGAGACGTATTAAATCCCTGCAAAGCAATGATATGGTTTTCGTCCACTTCTATGGTTTCGCCATTTGCCAATATCTTTTCAATAGGTGATCCAAGTGAGTCAAGGAACACGGTAGCATTGCCGTCCACTTTTTGGAACAGACCTACGCCACCTAATAATCCTTGCAGATTGAGGTTAAGATTAAGTTTCACCTTGTTTGTGGAAGCCACATAATGTCCTCGGCGACAAATCATATTCTCGCCCTGCAAGCGTATTGGCACAAGCGCACACATACTACCCGATAACACCATTTTCCTGTCTGTGTTGGTTGGGTTATAGAAATGTATTATCAGAACAGACTCGCCTGACAAGGCAGAACGCAACACTCCGCCAATCAAATTGCCGAGTCCGCTTCCCGAACCACCGCCATTCCATTCTGCATCACGTTGCAGAGCCTCGTCAACATAGACAATGCTGCCACGTTCTGCATAAAAAGATTCTCCTGGTGAAAGCATCACTTCAAGAGTCTTGTATTCATAACCTACAATCTTGCAATTCATAACTAATATACGTTATATGGCAAATCTGTGTCATTTGGATTTACTTCTATCGGGAAAAAAGAATACCATATTGCTTGTAAGGTATATACGGGTCCCCATGGTATTCCCCATAAACCTAATAAAAGACTAATGAGTAAATACTTCCACCCATATTTTATACCCCATTCATTAGATTTCAAAAAATAGACTTGGGATGGTCTTCTGAATGTCATAAATATAACAGATATTGTATATGTATAACAAACAAACTTACCTCCTTTTTCTAATTCTTTCGATAGTTCAGAATAAGGAATGTGAGATAAATCATTTAGATTCATTTTTTATCTATATTACTACATTTACTTCTGTTGGAGGCGGTGGTAGTTCCACGCTATCAGTTACTCCCATCGTACGCCCACCTTGTTGAACATTTATGGTTACCCATTGGAAGAATTTCTTGAACGTGCTGCTATCCATCGTATCAAGCGTAAATACGTTGTCTGTCAATTTCTTCAAAGGCTCTGTTTGGGCTTTAGGTCCAGCAGCACAAGCCACTATGTTTGTGAATTGATGACGTTTTACATTGTTGATGGCTTCTTCATAAACCATGAGGTCAGAAGGTTTTCCGTCGGTAAGGACGAACAACAGTGGCATCCAATCGCCTTTCTGTTCTCTGCTGCCCATATTCACTTCCTTGTCATAACAGTCACATAACATATTCAGGGCAGCTCCTGTATGTGTAGGTCCAGAGTCTGGACACTCTATGTCTGGTAGTTGCAGATTTTCGAGTTCTGTCAAAGGCAGAATTTGTTTTACATCCTTGTCGTATGTGATGATGCTGATACAAGCAGTTTCCAAAGCATACGGATCTAAACGCAGAGAGGCGATCATATCTGACAGCCCGACCTTGACAGATTCTATCGGTTCTCCTTTCATGGAGCCTGACGTATCTATTAATATGTAGACTGGTAATCTTCTACTCATAAATGTTGTTTTTTATGAATATCGGGTGATGTAATAGGTTCAGACATCACCCGACAATGTTTTATCGATGTATTATACCACAATGTTCACCTCTGGTGGTGGAGGGGGGAGCTCACTCATTGTTGTGGCTTCCGCAGCTGTTTCTTCTACAGATTTGCTGCTTGTGCTGATAGAAGCAGATACCCACTTGAAGAAAGCCTTGATTGTGGCACTGTCGGCAGTGTCAAGCTGAACCACATTCTCGGTGATTTGCTTCAGTGTGTTGGTGTTGGCACCTTGTCCTGCAGCACAGGCTACGACCATGCCGCATTTACGCTTTTTGAATTCTTCAAGTCCTCGCGTAATTGAGTCAGTAGGCTCACCATCGGTCATTATGAATACCAATGGTCGCCAGTCGCCCTTTACCTCAGCCGTTGTCTTGGTTATCTCTGTATCAATTTTCTGAGACAGAAGTTCCAAAGCTCCTCCCAATGCAGTGCAACCACTTGCGTCGATGTTTGGCTGCTGGAAAGCTGCAAGCTCTGTAAGCGGAGTGATCTGCTGCGCTGTACTATTGAATGTTATGATACTGATGTATGCAGTTTCGAGAGCATACGGGTCGCTACGTAATGTGGAGATAAGCGTTTGTACGCCATTCTTCACAGCCTCAATAGGCTCGCCATACATTGAGCCACTTGTATCGAGGAGTAGATATACGGGAAGTCTTCTCATATTGTCTTATTTATGATATTTATTTTGAATAATCTCTTGCAACTCTGACGATAGTCATAGCTATGCCACGGTCTTCAAACGCATCACCTATAGCAGCAAATTTCCAGTTGCCGTTATGACGATACAACTTACCCATAATAAGGGCACGTTTACCTATGCAATCGGTTTTTGTTGCTACATTATATTGTGCGAACACCTGCTTTGGTGGTCTTTCTGGAGTTCCCTCAAACATGCGGATTGAAGCATATGGTATTCCAGAGAAATCGCCACTATACTCATTGTTATTATATATGTTGAGGAAGAAAACGATAGAGTTTACATTTGAACTTACACGATTCAAGTCAACAGTTATAATTTCATTGTCTAGGCCATCATCACCATCTTGATCACCCGTCAGGTCGTCCCCCGTATGATGAAGTGCACAATCGTTGGAATCTAATTTTCCTTGTGGTAATTTGCCCCCGAAATTATACAATGGTGACCATATATGATCAACTACATTACCGTTTGCATCAAACATCATACAGCTAAGGTCCAAGTCAACATCCACAACAGAAGTCGAAAGACCGAAGAATGTCTTTTTGATGATAGCTCCCCAATTGCATCCTACACAAAAGTTTGTCAACTTTGTTCCGCTCTCTTTTTCGAGATTGATGCGCTGTCCTTTTTCAAGTCTAATAGCCATAAGTAAGTGATCTAAATTATTTATATATATCAGTACTAATATGGTTAATTTTC
>ERZ791805.44-NODE-44-length-89033-cov-5.617917_pt1 | contig 89033 bp, 106 predicted proteins | sample MGYA00510306_ERZ791805 | MGnify/ENA primary metagenome ERZ791805 (study PRJEB30046, sample SAMN00791990) | human gut metagenome | study: EMG produced TPA metagenomics assembly of the A metagenome-wide association study of gut microbiota in type 2... | reverse complement strand
TGTTACAGCTTCCAAACCGAAAGGTTTGGGGGTTGTATAGAGTGTTACAACTCTAAAATATGCGAAAAGGTGTGTGATGAAACATGAAACAAACATTCTTAAATGGAAAAATAGTTTGCGAAGAAGTTAAAGACATAGGACATTTATCTTATTACAACGTGACAACTGAATTAGGAACTGATGAAATATCAGTTTGGCATGACAGTGATACTTTAGAAGAAAAAGCTAAAGAGGTGTTACATCGTCAATTATGGTTAACTGTACTAGATAAAGTTTGTTCAGAAGATGACTTTGGTAACAGAGCATGTGATTGGGGTTGCCTTTGTGACAGATGTCACAGTTGGGAATGTAACCATGAGTTTGCAGTGTTATTAAAAGAAAATGGCTTAGATTATAGCTTTTATGCAAAATATTTATAAAAAAGGGAGTGTGTTATATGTTTAGAATATTTACAAATGGTGTTGAACCTACATTAGCAGATATGGAAGAAGTGATAAAAAGTACTATGTGTACTTATAACATGAATTTATTCCAACAAACTGACGTTATATTTGTAGGAAGTAATAAAGACAGACACGTAGAAGTTAGTAAAATGACAGAAGCTAGTGGTTTAATTGTAACAAAAACATACATGAGTAAAGGTTGTTTAACTGAAAACTTAGATGTTAGATATTACAAAGACGGAGATTATATTCACCAAGAAAAAATCACAAATGACCCAAGTTGGGTAGTTGAAATAAAACGTCAATGGTATCCACATGGTAATGTACTAAAAACTGTGACAGTATATGTAAATCCTAAAACAATAAATTTGGTTGATTTTACTGCTTACTTTATGACATTATTAGAAGAACAATGTAAAAATAGTGAGTTATAGGTTGTTCCTATCATCAAGCGTAATGCTTGGTGATAGTGTAGAGTTTATAACTCTAAAATAAAAAATAATTATGTGAGGTGTGAGATTATGAACATGACACAAACAATATGTGAAGTGAAAGGAATACTAAGAAAGGAAGATATAATGTTCCGTTACGTAAATAATTTACCAGCTAATGATAGCTACCAAATTATTTTAGAAACTGGCGTTACACAAAATATCTTAATACACAAGGTAGATAATGAAATAGAATTATTATTAACTATGACATTTGGCAATGTAATATTAGCAAGACGTGTAACAGACATAGAAAATTGGCGTAACGTAATGAAAGAATTATACAGTTTTATACATCAAGTATGGGACACTGATGACTACCAAAGAATTGAGGTGTTATAAATGACTTTCGCTTCAATAGTAATACTGGCTGTTATATATTGTTTCCTTGATAGTGACAAGGAAACGGAAGTGGTAAGACGTAAAGATAAACCACTTGATACAACAACTTGGGAAATAAAACGTAATAAATAATAAAAAGGAGGGCGTTACAGAGATGTGACGCTCTTTTTAAAAGAAAAGGGGTAATGAAATGTTAGTATTAAATAATATAATGAGCATGGAAAATAAAAGAAAATTTGATGTGTTAGGTTTTACTCAAAAGAAAATAAATATGGTATTCGCAGTAAAAATAAGAGAAGTTGGATTTAGAAAATTTGTAACAGACGGAGAAGCTAAAGAAATTGGACGTAATGAAGAATGGATTTTCGTACATGTAAAGAAAGGAACTTTCGTAAGAATATTAGAAAAAGGGAAGGAAGGAGAAAAGAAAAAAATAACTTATATAGTGACACCAAAAGTCAATCCTTCTACTGTAAAAATGTATGTACAAACTTTAGCCGAATTTTAAATAGTGTGTGGGTGTATTCAGTTAGGGAACGGGCAATATGCCCGTTTTTTTGTGCCTATAATATGACAAGGTATGACAGGGAGGATATAAGCCAGGATATGGGAGGTTATAAAAAGAAAATAATAAAAGCCTTATATAAAGCCTTCTATATAACCTGTTATATACGCCCTTGTATATAGTGTTTATATAATGCAATATATGTAATGTAATATATACAGTGCTTTATATTACATATGTATATAGTATATATAATGTAATATTATGTATTATTATATGTACAATATATAGAATGTAATATTATGTAATATAATAATATGTTATGTATGTATAAAATATAATTATGTAATAATATGTAATGTAATAAATAATAATTTATATTATTGTATACATAATAATGTTTATGTATGTAATGATTTTATTTTTATTATTATATTATGTATGCAATGATACAATAACATATACCATGTACGCCCTGTACAATATAAAACGTAATGTATTATTGTATACGAAATACCCTTCATAATATACCCCCCGTATTAACCACCCCACCCTCATTTTTCTCCATATTACAATTTTTGTGTGACGCTAGTCACGGAACTTGGGACAAAATTCTAAGGTTATGTGGATTATTACATTACATGAACTTGGAGCAACTTTTACAGGTAATGTGGAGTGTTACATTAAATGCTAATGTGACAGGAGAGGTGTAACACTAAAAATAAGGTTGGCGTTTTGAACAATTCCTCGGATATGTGGCATCTAAATAACGTTAAAGCGTTATGTCATGTAATATGAATTTAATGTGAAGAAAATAAGTGAAAATCGAACGCAATGTGAATTTAATGTGAATTTTATCGAACGGAAGTTAAAGGTTTCTTCATCTGCTTGACAAGAAACTGGAGTTCACATAAAATATTATTAACATGATAATGTTAAGAATGTTTTATAAAGGTTTTGTAGTCTTCAACGAAAGTAATTGAGTTGAAGGTGAGTAACCTCATTGAAAATGACGGTTACGAAGTTAAGTATAACTAGGTAATTCCTTAAAAGTTTATATAAAGAATTGTATGTTTTAGTCCAAACGGGTAACGTAACATGGAGATTGGTAACCTCTTGTAACGTTACTCGTTTTTTGTTACAATTAAATAAATAGTTCAGATAACGAGAGGGAGTTGATAAAATGTTACTATTTAACAGAATAAAAGAAGACATAAAAAGAGGTTACGAATACTACCAATATGGAGATAGTAAGTATAAAGGTTATAATGTATTTACTTCTTTAGAGGAAGATAGTGTAGTATACTTTGTTACTACTGAAACACAACAGGTTACTGTTCTGATACCACGTGAATACTTTATGCATATGACATATAGGAACTTGATTAATATTGTTATGGCACATATTTATTTTAATATGGTAGATAAATTGGAGGATTAAAACATGAGTAAAAATATAAACTTGAGTGGAGTTAGTAATATTGTAAATAGTACAAAAGATTTAGAGTGGTTTATGACACAATTTATACGTAAGTATGAAGAAATGGCAGAATTATATGACGCAGATGTAGTAGACAATGAATTGGAAGAACTTAAAATAAATTTAAGCGTAACAGAGGAAGCATTAAAATTTAATGAAGACAAGTTAGAAGAATTAGAAGGTAAATATAATACGTTACGTGATATGTACTTGGAGTTATATGTAATGTATATCCAAGCTAAGAATAAGGGCAAAATAGATAAGAGCATGAAAACTAAGCACAGAGAGTTTAGGAAAAAGATGACAGACGATAAAGTTTATGACGAAATGGAATTACCATTTTAAGGGGGGTTATGTAATGAATTATGATAGAGAAGTATGGGAAGGCTGGACTGTAAGAGATTTTATAGATGTACTAGAACCACAAGTTATTATGATAATGGGTGGCAATAGTTGGGTAGAACCATTTAAAAATAAAAAAGAGTTAGCGAAATGGTGTAGAGAAAACCAACCTTATTATAAGAGTGAAATAAGAGAGGTAACATCATATTTTGCTAAGAAATATTTATAGGAGGTTTATGTAATGAAGGTTAATGATTTAGTGTTATATCTAGGTGATTTATTCAGAGTAGAACAAGTAAGAGTTCCAAGTGAAGTGTTAGAGGGTGAACTTTGTAACATACAGAAGTTAAATTTTGGTGATGACAAGATGTATAGTTTAGTTGTACCTGTGGCAGATGTACAAACAAGGGGAAGAATAAATTGTTTTAAAGACTTTAAATATAATATAAAGGATAGAATTTTTATAAAGTGGATAGATGTTCCCTTTGTCATAGTGAATAGATACAAGCAATTAAGACGCAATAAAATAGAGGATTGTTATGAAATAATGGGTCTAAATAAAAGACGTATTATGATAACAGTAACCGAAGAAGACATTGTAAGGAGAATAGACGAATGTATAAGATAGGACAATTAGTAATTTATCAAGGAAGAACATATAAAATAGTAGGAAAGCATGGTGACCTTTACTATGACCTTGCAAATAGCAAAGGGGAAATAATATTAACATGTGTGCATGAGTACAAGTTAGTAGACAGTAAGACTAGGAGGTAATAAAATGAATGACATAACGAATTGGAATAGCAATTTACCTGGAGGTTTTGATAGACTGAATATGTATTTAGATACATATAAAGGAAATAAATATGACATTCCAATATTAGATAAAGAGGATTATATACCTAAAGATTTAGTGAGTTACAAAGAGGTAACACACCCAAGTAAAGCGTCAATGGAGAAGTGTATTCACTTCTTCCTTGATGACTACCATTTTGAGGGTGTGTGGAATAGTCCTGTTAAAACATTAGCTAGAATACAGAAAATTGGCAAGAGTTTAACTCCCGACTTTAGTATTTATGTGGATATGCCTAAAGCATTACAGATATTTAATGTGTATCGTAATCGCTGGTTAGGTAAGTTTTGGCAAGATAATGGTGTAATAGTAATACCTACTGTGTCCTGGGGAGATAGAAGTACTTTTGACTTCTGTTTTGAAGGTGTACAGAAAGGTAATACAGTAGCAATATCAACTGTAGGTGTAACAAAGAAAAGCTATGACATATTTGAAGAAGGTTTTATTGAAATGTGTAATAGATTAAAACCAAGTACTGTTTTAATACAGGGAGAGAAAAATATAATGGATTTTGAGAATTATTGTGACGTAATGTATTATGACACCTATTGGAAGAAAACCCGTAATAAATTGGAGGTGAATTGATATGGGTGGCAGAGGTCAGTACATGAATGGTAAGTACAGAGAAATAAGAAGACAACGTATTAAGACAAATAATAGGAACAATAGAAATGCTAACTATTACATGAGTAAGAAGGATGCCCAACGTAATTTTACTTTAAGTGAAATGGCTATAATAGATGAAGTGGTTAGTGAACTAAAGAAGCATGATTTAGCTGTAGATGCTGGTTTTGGTAAAAGAGTAAGAATTAAATTCTATAATGACCCTAAAAATAAACGTAGTTATAAAGTAGGTCAAGATAAAATAGGTAGAGTGCTTTATTTAAATAGAAGTAATATGCATAATAGGAAAGAATTTAACAGATATTTACGTGGGGGTAAAGACTGGTATGCTAAAAATGGTAAATCATATGAAAAAGCAGTTAAGCAGAATACCCCGTTTTATGACATGGATAAAGAATACCTTAGTAAAATGGTAGAAGCCTTAGTTAGAACAAAGAAAAAGAAAGCGTAAGGAGGAACGTAATGCGTAGTCAAAATAGTAAAGTAACGTGGTTTGATAAAGTAGTAAAGACTGTGACAAGGATAAGTGTCTTCCTTATTATATTAACAATAGTATTGTTTATTCCTTATGGTTTAGTGGTAGCAATTTACCACTTGATAAAGTGTAATTATATTGTTACATTTATATACATAGCAGTAATAATTTTACTGTTACACATTCAATCAAAGGTGGTGGGGTAAATGCAAAGTATAATTGATACTATTTTAAATAGTGATAAGGAAGAACTTGCAACAGAACTTAAAAAGCTAAATGCTGGAATGTTAAATTCCTTTATATTACACATGAAAATGTGCATGAAGGGTTTAATAGAATATAAAAACCAACTTTTAAATAGTGATAAAAGTAAGGAAGAATTAGAGGACACTCTTAAAAAGACATACAGAACGTTACAGAAATATGAGGACGTAATTTTAGTGGCACAAGAGGTTCAAAAGTCCTACAGGACTACTTCAAAGTAGTTTGACAGTGTAACAGCGTAATGTTACTATTAAAGTACATCAACAAGTTAACACAGAAAAATAAAAATAAATAAAATTATAAGGAGGTTCATAAAATGAACAAAGATGTAAGAAAGGCTTTAGAATTAATAGTAAGTGAGTTATCAAATGGGGAATTAGTTTTAACTGATGCAGTTAAGGAAGCAAAAGACGAAGTTGCAGAAAAAAGAGCATCTAAAAAAGGTAAAAAAGTAGAACCTAAAGAAGAAGTTAAGGAAGATGACACAGTTGAAACTGCTGAATACTCTATGGAAGAATTAAAAGCTATGACACAAGCTGAATTAAAAGCGTTAGCTAAAGAGTTAGGTGTTTCAGTTAGAGGTAGCAAATCTGCAATACTTGGTAGAATACTTGAAAAATTAGAAGTTGACGAAGACGAGGAAGAAGCAGAAGAACCTGTTACAGAAGAAGAAACAGCAGAAGAAGTGGAAAATGATGACCCTGTACAAGAAGCGTTAGAAGAACTTGAATTAGAGGATTTAGCTGATTTATGCGAACAAGCTGAATTATCTACTAAAGGTAAAAAACAAGCACTAATTGCTAGACTTATGACAGCACATAACGCTGGTGAAATAGATTTAACAGATTTCTTTGAGGAAGAAGACATAACAGATGAAGTTGACGAAGAAATTGAGGAAGATGCAGTTGATGAAATACAACTTGAAGAAATATTGGAAGCGCAAGATTTAAAAACTATAAAAGCTATAGCTAAAAAGTTAAAAATCAAAGTGGCTTTAAAAGATAAAAAACCAGCTATAATAGAAAAAATAGGTAATTATAACGCAGATGATGTAATGGAAGTACTTAATGAAATGGGTCTTGTTGAACCTTCTGATGACGAAGAAGAAGCGTCAGAAGGTGTAGAAATGCCTAAATTCAAAGGTAGCAATAAAAGAATAAAAGCGTGTGAAGCTTGTTGGAAAGAAACAATGTCAGATTTAGAAAATGGTGACATAGATGAAGACGATATTAGAGAGTTCTTTGAAGACAGATTTAGTGGCAATAAATCAGAACTTAAAAAGATAGCTAAAAGAGATTGGGAAGATTTAGCAATAGAATTTGCAGAAATAATAGCTAACATGTTTGATGATGACGGAGATGACGTTGAAATGCAAGAACCATACATGGTAGATGAAACTCCTTATTGCTGTGGTGTACCAATGAAAAAAGTTGATGATACTCACTTTATTTGTGAAATAGACGGAGAAGAAGTTGAGTTAGAAGACGAAGAATAATAGGAAATAATATCATAAATCACACACACATCTTACAGAGGACTAGATAACCTAGTCCTCTACTTTTACCAAAAGGAGGAATATAAAATGTTATATGCGAGATTACCCATTTATTTAGACCTTGAAGGTAAACATAAACATAACATAAGTACAGAAACATATACACATTACACAGATGTAAGGCTTTATCCCGAGGACGAAGCACAAGACCATGACAATACTTTGGAAGCTAAAGTCATGTTCATTATACGTGACCAACTTGGTAACATTTATAAACCTAAAGAAACAACTCCAATATTTGAATTAAACTTAGGTAACAGTCTAAATAATGATAAGAGTTTTAAAAATAGCTACCTAAACATCATAGGTAACATAATGATGTTTATTACAGCTAAAGGACTATTTGTAGATATTTTAGAAACAATGCCAACACCATTAGGGGTGATGCAGATAAATAATAAGTTAGTTTATACTTTTGAGTTATACATGAGTGGTAACAATATCCCATATTTAAAAGATAGACTTAATATGGAAACTGTTACATCACGTAAACAACTTGAAATTATATTTAAGGAAGAAGAACTATTCTTCAAGCCTGTAATATTTTTAGATGAATTAGAGAAAGGGGAAAAATAAAAGATGAAATGGTTAGATGACGATTATATAATGGATACATGGAACAAGAAATATCGTAACGTTGTTCAAGTGGACGAAAACACAGTTAATAGCGAAACTTTACAACAATGGTTTAACAGAGTATGCAATGGTGATGAAAAACTTATAAAACGCATGGAAGATATGAAATTTCTATTTGGGGGAAGAATACTAGCAAATAGAGGGTTAGTAACAAAAGACCATAAAGTTACATTAAGTAACTGTTACGTATTACCACCTGTTGAGGATAATATCCATAGCATAATGAAAACAGCCGAAGAATTAGCAGTTATTTTTAGTAGAGGTGGAGGTGTTGGTATAGACATTTCTAAACTAAGATATAAAGGTGCGCCTGTAAGAAATAGTGCTGAAACAACAACAGGTGCTTGTAGCTTTATGCAACTGTATGATGTTGTTACATCAATAATTGGGCAAAAAGGTAGACGTGGTGCATTAATAATAACAATGGATTGTGACCACCCCGACATACATGATTTTATAGACATAAAAAAGGATTTAAACATGATAAATAATGCCAACATAAGTGTAAAGGTATCAGATAGATTTATGCATTACGCAGTAGAAAAACCTGGGAAAAGTTATTCCGTACGCTGTAAAATCACAGATGAAATAACAGGAGCTGTATGGCATGAACATGTAATAGATGTAACACCTAGCGAAATATTACAACACATAGCAGAGAACAACTGGAGAATGGCAGAACCTGGAATAATATTTAAAGACGCAATAGAGGATTATAACTTTATAGAGAAAAATCCTTGCATAAATATAACAGGTGTTAACCCTTGTGGAGAACTCCCACTACCTAACTATGGTAGTTGTAATTTAGGAAACATAAATTTGAGTGCTTATGTTAAAAATCCATTTACAGCTAATGCAGAATTTGATTTTGTGGCATTAACACAAGACGTACCTATATATGTGAAAGCCTTAAATGACGTTTTACTTGAAGGTAAAGATTATCACCCTATACAGGAACAACGTGACGCTATAACAAGATATAGACAAATAGGACTTGGTGTTACAGGATTAGCCGACATGCTAATAAAAATGCGAGTATTATATGGAAGTGAAGAAGCTTGTAAGTTAATAGCTAAGGTGTATAGTTGTATCATAAATCAAGCTGTAATATCAAGTGTGGATTATGCAGTATTAAATAGTTATGCAAGTTATGAAGGGTTTGATGTAGACGATTTTTGTAATTGTGAATTTGCTAAAAATACCCTAACTAGAGAAACAAAAGAGTACGTAAAACGTCATGGCGTTGTATTTAACAGTCAATTCCTTACAATACCACCTACAGGAAGCGTTTCAATAGTGTTAGGTAACTGTTCTAGTGGTGTTGAACCTAATTTTGATTGGCAATATAATAGAAAAATTGAATCAATATATGATGAACCAAGAAAAGTACTTGTAACAGCTGGAATAATAAAAGAATATGCAGAGTATTTAGGTATGTCTGTAGATAAAGTGTTAGAGGTAGGATTACCCGATTACTTTGTAACAGCAACAGAAGGTGTTACATATAGAGGTAGAGTTAATATACAAAGTGCTTGTCAAGATTACATTGACGGGGCAATAAGTGGAACAGTAAATTTACCTAATGATGCAACAGTAGAACAAATAGTCAACCTTTATAAAGAAGCATGGTTACAAGGCTTAAAAGGTATAACAGTTTATAGAGTTGGAAGTGAACGTGAGGGTATACTTACTAAAATTGAAAAAACACCAGTAGTATTGGACGAAAATAATACAGCACCTGTTATATTAAAACGTGGGGATAAAAAGGCTATAGCACCCGACACTATTTATTATAAAGAAGAAGTAAAAATAGGCTGTGGTGAATTAAATCTATTTATAGGATATTCTCCAAGTGAAAAAGCGTTACAAGACTTTTGGGTGAAACGTAAAGGTAATGGAGGTTGTGAACGTAACATTGAAAGTACAGTTATTTCAATGTCATTGTTACAACGTGTCGGAGGAAGTTTTGAAATGCTAGAAGAATCTTTTAAAGGCATAGGAAGTTGTAACAGTTTTGTACATGCAAGAAGTAAAGGGGCAAAATTAAGTAAAGGTTCAAATTGTGGTCAAGCAATATTTAACACTATTTATGACTTTGTAAAACGTATGCAAAAACAAGATATTGAAATAGAGGAAAATAAATATGTATTAAAACATGCGTTTGCAGAAGGTGACCCAAGTTTACCTACTGTATTTGTCGGTAATCCTTGCCCTGTTTGTGGTAAACCATTACACAGACAAGGTGGCTGTTACACTTGTGATGAATGTGGATATTCAAAATGTGATTAATAAAAAAGGGGGTAATATAAATGTATGAAATACTAAAAACTTTGGATAAACCTATAATGAGTAAGTTAATGATATTAAAATTAGGGGGTAAAGTGATATGGTAGAAGTATTATATTGGAATAAAGAAGCTGTAATAAATGCATTAGCAGAGAGTTTAGTAATGGGTGGCTTACCTAAACACGCAGGAGTACCTAAAGCAGAAGACCTTGCTATTGAAATAGCTAACTTGGCAGATGACTTAAACTTTTTATGGGGTATTAGAGAAGAATTAGAATATGATGCACATAAAAAGGCACTATATAACAAATATACAAGTAATATGTTTTTAAACACAGACATAAATACTTATATAAAACGTGGTGTTACACTTGGTAATGTAAAAGCAGGTAGTGGTCATAACTGTATGTTCAAAGGTGTTCAATTTAACATGATTATAAACATGCCATTATATTGGTTAAAAGAATATCAACGTTACCACTTTACGGACATAATTTCATCACAAAGTACAATGCATTGTGTAACACAAATGGATATAGAAAAACATTGTAGTGATAGAGTAGAACCTGTCATAATAGACATGATTAATAAAGGTGTAGAGTATTTCAATAGTCTACCAAAGGAAGCAGTAAAAGAGAGAAAAGAAGCGTTTAACTATATAGTGGCAAACCTTCCTAGTGACTTCCATTTAGCAATGGGTATTACAATGAACTACTTACAAGCATTAAGTATGGTGAAACAAAGAGAACATCATAAACTAGATGACTGGAGTGAGGACTTTGTACCATTCTTAAAAGAATTACCATTTTTTAAATTATTCATGTTAGGAGAGTGGAATTAATGCCAAAATTTGATATTGTAACAAGATGTAAAGAGGATGCAGACTTACTAATGCCATGTAAATCTACAATGGGTAGTGTTGGTTATGACCTAAAATGTGCAGAGGATATAATAGTACCTTCCACATTGAAACACTTTTTAAAAGAAGCACATTTAACTGGGGGTGTAACAAGTGAAATACCTCAATTAGTGGACTTAGAAAAATTATTAGTACAAATGGAAAATTCATATGGTCAAAGAATAAGACCCACTTTAGTACCTACAGGTTTAAAAATATATTGTGAACCTAACGAATATTTTGCTGTAAAGAGTAGAAGTTCTTACCCTTTAAAATATATGTTATTGGTAGCTAACAGTGAAGGTGTTGTAGATAGTGATTATGCAGACAACCCAACAAATGAGGGCGAAATATTTGTACAGGTATTAAATTTAGCACCTTTTGACGTGTGTATTCCTAAAGGAACAAAGATTGCACAAGGTATGTTTATTGCTACTGTTCCAGCAGAAAATGGTGTAGTTAAAAATGCTTCAAGACAAGGTGGTCATGGCTCTACAGGAAATTAAACTTACTTGCCACTTATCGAGTAACATGCTACTATTTAACTATAAAATGATTACGAAAGTTTAAAACTTGGAAGTAGAAGAACACACTAAGTATGGGTCACTAATAAAGTCAACAACAGGGTAACATGTAAGAGTGTTACCCTTATTTTTATATAAAGGGGGAAATAGAAATGTTAGTAATTTTGTTAACAGGTGTTAGTGGTTGTGGTAAAGATACCATAGCAAAAGAATTATTTACTTTATATGCAAAGGAAGGTAAAAAGGCACAAATAGTGCATAATGCCGACCCAGCAAAAGAAATGATGAAAAAGTATTTTGGAATAGACAATTATAAAAATGACTTAGGTAAACAACTTATAATGGGGTTAACAGATTTAATTTACACAGAGGCAAACTATTATTATTTTGAGAAAAAATCAATGCAAAAAGTGGAGCATGACACAGAAGTTTTAATTATACCCGATTGGCGTTACATGAATACTTTCCAATGGTGGCAAAGTTATGGAATGTGTAATGTTGTTTCAGTATTAATAAAACGTGGTATAGAATTTTTACCTAAGTATTATGGTTTAGAGGTAGCAGAAAAAGAAGGTAAACTACTAAAAGAGTTATGCCCCGATTATACAGTAAATAATATAAATGCTAAGGCAACAGCACAACACATAAAAGACTTATTTAGTAATTTGGAGGATTAGAGTTATGGATGAATTACTAAGAATATATCACTCAGCCGAAAATATCAGTGTTAGGGAAGCTAATAAAATAAAGAAGGATATAATTGCTTACATTAATGAGGAATATCCACATCATTATGAAGCGTATAAAGAAAAGGATTATACAGAAGACCTATTACAAGACAGGATTCGTTTTATAGAGAATATGTCGGCAAAAGAACCTCTAAATGAGGAAATGTTACAAGATTTAGCAGACATGACACAAGAAGGTACAGCGTGTTATGAAGAAAAATTAGACGGGATAAGATGTGATTTACAAATAGATAGCTGTTACGTTAGGTTATTTAGTAGAAGAATATCTAAGAAAACAAACTGGTATTCAGAGAATACCCATAACTTCCCCGTTATAACAAACCACGTATTACCTAAAGAATTAAATGGTACAGTATTAGACGGAGAATTGACAGCAATTAATTTTAAGGAGATTTCTTCATTATGTAATTGTAAATGGGACGAAGCAATATTTAGACAGCTTCTTTTAAAAGAAGAATATGGGTATGAAGTTGTGCAATATAACGCCTTCGACATTTTGTATTACAGAGGAATTAATGTAATGCAGTTACCATTACGCAGACGTAAGGAACTGTTACACACAGCAATTCATGATTTACACGAAGCTGGTTTATACAATGTAATAGAGCATGAATGTAATACAGGAAACATAAGTGTATTAATTGGACGTGAAGATAAAGAGCGTGTTAAGGAAAATCCTATGATGTATCCATATTTATATGAAAAGGTGCTTAATACAGACCCTAAATTATTCGGGTTTGAATTGAACGCTTTAGAATATTTTGATTACATTGTGTTATTCGGAGGTGAAGGTATAATGCTAAAACCTCTTGATGCAAAATACTACATGAAACGTGGTAGAGAATTTACTAAAGTGAAGAAATTTGATACATGGGACGTAATAATCATAGGATTTACTGAACCTACAAAATATTACGAAGGTAAAGGATTATTAGACCCCGATTATGAGTGGGAATACTTTTGTGACGCAGAAGATGACAGTGTAACACATAAAAAAATGACAATGGAAGAAGCTCATTCACAAGGTTTATTACCTGTAACAAAAGCATATGCACAAGGTTGGATAGGTACTGTACGTTATGGTGTTGTTATGACACATGACGAATTTGAAAAATGGAAAAAAGTAAATCCTAAAGAAGAGCGTTTAGTTATAAAATTAAAGGATGACAAAGTAATATTAGAAATGGGTGAATGTGGAGGTATGACAGATGAAATAAGACAGGAATTAACAGATAAACAAATATCTTTAATAAACACTGTCATGGAAGTAGGAGCAAATGAACAGATGAAGAAAACAGGAAGTTTAAGACACCCTAGATTTTTACGTTTGAGAAACGATAAAGAATGGGAGGATTGTACATGGATAGACCACTTACATTAAGACAGAAACTTGCATTACAAAGAGGAGAACCTACAAATAAAGAGTTGGGTATCTCTATATTGGATAAAGAAGTTCATTATGACATTAGCCTTTTAGAGGTAACAAAATTAGAATATTCACCTTTAGCTTTTGGCATATATCCTTTAGATGTATTACCTAGTGTCAAAGGACAGCCACAAATACAAGTTTTAAAGAGATTACTAGGCTGTAGATTATCAAGAGATTTTGTATTAGAAGAAAATCCTAAAATGCAAGGAAAAGAATTGTTTAAAATACATTTTAATGAAGGAACAATACTTGTGTACAATGAAGACGGGAGAGTAACACATGAAAAAGAAGAAGAAAATTAAGAGAATAAGTAAACAGCCAATATGGTTATGTGCCTATTTTCCTAATGGCGATGACTCCAAGTTATATTTAAAGGCTTTTTCAAGTGAAGCAAAAGCATTGTTTTATGTTAACTTCCTATGTACACAGAGGTATTCAATAGTTAAAGCATATGTAGATGAAGGAATAACACAATTATATAAGGCGTTTGATTTAGATATTGACGAATTACAAACATTGGCATCACAAAAGGAGAACACAAGACTAAATTAAATGATATAATGAGGGTATAGAGTATTACACTTTATACCCCTTTTTATGGTATAGAGTAGAAAGGAGAAAAACATTGTTACAACGTAGAGGAATACATAGAAAATTAAATGTAAAATTACGTATACACGTTAAACTACAGGAAATAAAACATGTCATAACTTGTTACGCAGAAAATGGGAATAAAGTGACGACATCATATTTAGTTAAATTGGTGTATAAATTTTGTGAAATGTATTCGGAGATTCATTATTATCCTTATCAAGAACAGTTTGCCAAGAGGATAATACGTTCCCTTTTAACAAATGACGGAGATGAAATATCAGCTTTATTCTCCCGTCAAACAGGTAAATCCGAAACAGTTGCAACAACAGTTGGAGGTTGTATGATAATCTTACCTACACTGGCAAATATGCCAATGTTCGCAGATGATAAGAGATTGAGCATGTTTAGAAAAGGATTATATGTAGGAATATTTGCTCCTTCATTACGTCAAGCACAGACAACGTTTAATAGGATGAAAACTAGATTAACATGTACTAATTCCCAAGCTGTATTAAATGAATTTGGATTAGAATTTAGTACTTCAAATGGTCAAACTGTTGCCTTAACAAATGGTAGTTTTGCTACAAGTGTTTCAGCATCAGATAGGTCAAATATAGAAGGGGATTCTTATATGTTAATTATATGTGAGGAATGTCAAGATATTTCATCATTTAAGATTAGAAAATCTATACACCCTATGGGAGCATCTTATAATGCAAGTATAATTAAGATAGGAACAGCCACTACATTTAAAGGTGATTTTTACGATGTTATAGAACGTAATAAAAAAGCATATAAAGAAGGTAAAATTAAAATACGTAACCACTTTGAATATGATTATAAAATTTGCCAAAAATACAACGAAAAATATCGTAAGTATGTGGAAAAAGAAAAACACAGACTTGGAGAACATAGTGACGAATTTAGAATGTCATATGGTCTTGAGTGGATACTAGAACGTGGTATGTTTATTGATGTATTACAATTAGAAAATTTATGTGGTTTAAAAGATGCAAGACGTGTTAAAAAAGATTTAACTAAAGAGCATATAGTAGGTATAGATATAGCTAAAAAAGATGACAGCACTGTCATAACAGTTATTGAGGTAGACTGGGATAATCCTGTAATAATTGAAACACAAAAAACGAAAAGTAATGAGAGCATCCAATATACAGTGTACAAAACACATATAAAGGATTGGTATGAATTAAATGGCGATAATTATGACAAGCAATACTACGAGATACTAAATTATTTAAAAAACTTTAGGGTTAAAAAAATAATGATTGATGCAACAAAAGAGGAAGGTATGTGTGACAGATTACAAGTAAACTTGCCTGGAATAGAAGTTGTAGCCTGTATATTTTCATCTCAATTTAAGGATAGAATGTATAAGACACTAGACAGTAGTATTAAATGTGGACGTTCCACTTACCCATGTGACGAAGAAACACAGGCAACAAGAGAATACCAAAAATTTATAGAACAAATGGGAGAATTAGAAAAAGACTTTAGAGGTCAACTTATGGTATGTCATCACCCCGATAGACGTGGTGCGCATGATGATTATTGTGACAGTTGGGCATTAGCAGTTTTAGGTGCGCATGATAAATGTCAAGAAATAAAAGTGCAAGGTTACCAAGAAAATAAAATATTTAGTAGCCATAGTAAGGGACTGTATACTAGAATAAATAAGTATACAGCACGTAGAAGAAGATAGGAGGTAGTGTAATGAACTATAATTACGAGTATAACAAAGGTTTACGTATTGATGAACTTAATAGTTATAAGGCAGTACTAAGTGAACACTTAACAAGTACCGATAGGGAACTTTTAGATGAATACATTGAAAAATGGAATTTTTATGAAGGTTATCACTGGGAAAATATAGAGTTACAAGATAAACCCCAAGTAACAAAGAATTACTGTAGGGCGTTTGTAAATAAGTTTGTAGCCTTTGAATTTGGTAAAGAAGTTACGTTCCAAGTACCTACAGAGGAAGATAATGATGAAAGTACCCCAGCACCTGTGACAGATTTTTTAAATGAAATATGGGATACCCATAACAAGAAAATGGAATTGTTAACTGATTTAGGTCAAACAAAAGCCGTAACAGGTATAGGTTGGCTACAAGTGAAATATGAAAAACCCGATGATTTAAATGACCCTTTTGATGAATACCCTAAAGGGCGTATACGTTTAATAAATATGTCGCCTTTAACTGTATTTCCCGAATATGACCCACATGACCAAGAAAAATTGGTGAAATTAACTGTAATGTACCCTGTGGAAACACAAGTACCAACATTATTTTCCATACGTAACAAAATGAAAACTAAGGTGTATAAAATGGTTTGGACTAATGACGAATTTCTTGTAACACTTGGAGGTGAAATACAAGAAAAAGGAGCAAACCCATACGGCTTTATACCTTTTGTTCCATTTATAAATTACCCTATTGCAAATAAAACAATAGGAGCAAGTGACATAGATGACATAATCCCTTTAAATGTGGAACTTAATCAAAAGAACTCTGACATATCGGAGATAATAGATTATCATTCTGCACCTATTACAGTTGTATATGGAGCAGACATTGGGACATTAGAACGTGGGGCAAATAAAATGTGGGGAGGATTACCTACAGATGCACGTATAGAAAACTTAACAATGAATACGGATTTAAATGCAAGTACAGCATATATTGCAGAGGTGAAAAAGGCAATACATGAAGTAGGATGTATTCCCGAAAATGCTTTAGGTGACATAGGAGCAATAAGTAATACTTCGGGTGTTGCATTACAAATAATGAACAGTCCATTATTGGAAAGAACTAATGTAAAACGTATGTATAGTACAGCTGGGTTACAAAGAGTAAATAAGATGATTATATTTATGGGAATATTTCATGGTTTATTCCAAAAACCAGCAGTAGATACTAAAGATTTATATAATACAGAGGTTGTATGGAAAGACCCATTACCAAAGGACACTTTAATAGAAATGCAACAATTACAACAAGAAATGAATATGGGTATTGAATCAAGACAAGGTGCTATGCAACGTTTAGGTAAAGATAGTAAAAAAGTACTTGAAAATATGGCAGAAGACTATGAAAAACATCCCGAATTTTATGGTCAACCTAAAAAAGAAGAAATTACACTTAATAGTGGCATGACAAATGGTGAAACACCCAAAGAAATAAAACGTAAAGAAATGACAGGAGAGAATAAGAAAACACCCGTAACAGAGGGCAAAATGTAGCTATTACATATTACAAGCAATTTTATGGTGCATTTTGTGTTACGTTATGTTACAATTACATTAAAAATATAAAAGTATTATCAAGGAGGAAAGATATAACATGAAAAACAAATATGGTATTAACGCAAGATTTATAGAAGGAATTAAAAAGGCATTGATAAGAAATGTATTGGCAGAAGAACCAGCATCACCAACTCAACCAGTTGTAAATTATGAGGAACTTATTGCAAAAGCAAGACGTGAAGAAAAAGATAAACTTTACGGACAAATTGAAGCAGAAAGAAACAAGGCAACAGCTATTACAGAACAACATAATGACTTGTTATTAAAACACGCTCAATTACAAAATGAAAACAAGGCACTTAAAGATGAACTTAAAGAATTAAAAGAAACAGACGGCAAGAGTGAAAGTAAAACAGTCACTAAGTTAAAAGAAGAAAAAGCAAAACTGGAACAGGAGTTAGAAAACTTAAAAGGGTCAATAGTAGATGAACCTACTTTAAGACAACAAATAGAAAATGAGGTAAAAGCACAATACGAAGTCGAATTGTATAAGGTAGAAAAAATGTCATCTGACGAGTTTAAGGGACAAATAATACCCGAACTTGTAACAGGTACAACTAAAGAGGAAGTTGACGACTCTATACAAAAATCTAAAGCAAGATTTTTAGAGTTGTTAGGGTCTAAACCACAACAACCACAACAACAACCTCAAGGTGGTGTGACAATACAACAACAAATACCAACACCACCAGCAGGAAACCCTAACATGGGTGAGTTCGTTCAATCTACTCTAAGTGAACAGGACATTTACAACATGACACCACAACAATGGGCAGAGTATCGTGTTAAATTAGGATTAAAATAATAGGAGGAATTGTAAATGTTACAAAAATCTAAAAGAGGAATATTATCAAGACTATTAACTAAAGTACATGCAGAAGGTGTACTTAACACAGTTGTGTCACAAGGGACACAATCTACTGAACCAAATTATGTTCCTGGAACAAATAAATTGGAACATGCAATAAGAGCAGTTTATTCTAAAGAAATAGAATTTAAGGCTATGCCTAACATGAGATTTTTCCAATTTGCTACAATGAAAACTGAATTAAATGTTGAACCAGGTTTAACAATATCTATGTTAACTTATGACAACATAGCAAGAGGTGGAAAATTAACAGAAGGTGTTAGAATGGAAGGTAAGGCTATGAGTTCTAGCATGAAAGAAATAAGAGTAACTGAATATGGTAACTCTATAACTGTTTCTGAATTAAATATAAGAAGTAACTTTGATGACGTAATGGCATCTGCAACTACTTTATTAGGTAGAGATTACGCTATCGTTATGGACTGTATGTTAAGGGACGTTGCACTTTCTAATGCCCAAACTGTTTATGCTGATAAAGCTGACGGAACTAAAGTAACAGCTAGAAAAGATTTAGACGAAACATGTAAATTTAAGGTTTCTACAGTTAAAGACTGCTTAGAAATATTAGCTACAAATAATGCACCTAAATATAATGGTGCTGACTGGATATGCTTTGTTCACCCTCATCAATCAAGGGATTTAAGAGATGACCCAGCATGGATAAATGCATCTAACTATGGCGCTCCTAATCTATTATTCTTAGGAGAAATAGGTAAAATAGATGACACTAGATTTATAGAAACAACTATATTAAATAATGGTGCATCAGCAGAAGATGACCCTTCTTATGACGTTACATTACAAAAAGGTAAAGACTCAAAAGGAGAAACAACTGGAGATGTAAATAAAGTACCAGTATATCAATCTGTATTATTTGGTGACAAATACGTTGGATTAGCTATTTCATTACCTGTTAATCTAAGAGATAATGGTGTAATAGATTACGGACGTGAAAGAGGTTTAGCTTGGTACTCTATAATGGGTGCTGGATTATTACACGAAAAACATGGTGTAGTAATAGAAACTGCATAGGAGGTGTTATATATATGGCTATGACACAAAAAGAAAAAGAGAGATTGGCAACTGCATTACTTTATGTAAGACAGAAACCAATGGACGTAGTAGATTTAATAGAGAAATTAGTAGATAAAAAAATAGAAGAATCTAAGACACCAAGTGTCTAGGAGGTGTTATAACGTGGCAAATTTCAAGAAAAAATCTGACAAAGATGTTGTTGAGAATTTAATGGAAGAAGTTAAACAAGAACAACCCGAAATAGTGTTAGATGAAAAAGACGAAATAAAACCGGAAGAAACTATAACAGTTGAAAAACCGGTAGATAATAAACCCACTAAAAAATATACAATAAAGGTGAAACAGTATACTAGAGTATTTATAGGTCAATGGTATACATTTGAACCTAAAAGAGTGTATAGAGTGGATGAAAATGTAAAATCTAAATTACAAAATGCTGGATTACTACTTCCTTTATAGGAGGTGTAACATATGAAAGAATTGTTACAAAGTTTATACTTTGCATTAGGTAGGGAAAATTCCTCTGACCCTATTTGTAAAGCCATTACAGACGAGGAAATTTCACATCTTGTAACAACTATTGCAGAGAGTAATGGAGTAGACTTAGAAGACTTTGATGCGACTAAGGCTTCCTATTTACAAATGCTAGTGTTACGTGACGTGTATTGGAAATTAGCTTTAGCTTCTGCCCCTATGTACGAAATATCAGTTGACGGATTAAAAGTAAGTAAACAAACTAGGTTTGAACATTACTTTGCCATGATACAACAACTTAACAAACAAATCGGAGAATTATTAGAAAGTAATCCAAGTTTAGGATTTGCTTCTGTCAAAGTGGAAACTGCTGTAATACAAAAGGATTATGTCAATGCGAATTTACGCAACCTTGTGAGAAAGGCAAAATCAAGTATTACAGTAGAAAAACAAGATGAAACATATACTTATTTAGAGATAAAATTTAAAGATGCTTATATTACTCGTTTCAAGGTTTATTACAACCCAACCAGTCCTGTTGTGGACGAGTATGAGAGCAACACTTTAAGTAAAGGTTCAATTTTAGTGCGTGACAGTTTGGACGTAACAGATAATAAATTAAAAATTCCTATGCTAACTGGTTACGTTGCTGTTGTAATGATTGCCCCTAATGGCACTAAGAACTTTAAACAAATACAAGTAGGTGAAACTAATGGCACAGTATGATGAAGTAAAATCTTTAACGGCAGATGTACTTGAAATATATTCCGATTGGGGTACTGCAAATATTACATTACAGAAATTTCAAGGGGGAGAATATGATGACTTGTATGATGAAGGTACAGCGTCATATTCTGAACCTTATAAATGTATAGGGCGTTACAAACCAACACCTGTAGAAGAACAACAAACTGGAGTAGGTTTAAAAGAAGACGAACAATTCTATACTGTCTATGTAGTTAAGGACACACTTGATAAGCAAGGTGTCACAAGTATTGAAACTAGAGATATTTTAGAATATAACGGAAATAAATTAGACATTCTAGCTGTTCAGTATTCTGCTGTAATTGGAGATTATGCCTTACAATATAAGATTTACTGTAAAGGTAAGATATTTAAGATTAAGGAGTTGTAACACATGAGTAAAATGACAGGTGATTGGACTAAGTTACAAGCTAAGTTAAATGATATTTCTAAGGGTAAAGTCAAAGACGATATGGAAGAACAACTTCAAGATTCGGCTAATGATTTAAAAGAAGCTATGCAACAATACATAAGAGGGCAAGAGGGTAATTGGCAACCTCTAGCACAGGCAACTATAGACAAAAAACATGATGACACAATTTTAATTGAAACAGGTGAAATGGTAGATAGTATAGAAGTAACACCTCAAGGTGAAGACCAATATATTATATCTGCAACAGGACAACGTAACCAAGAAATACTGAAATACCACGAATATGGAACATCACGTATGGTCGCACGTCCTGTAGTAAGACCTGTATTTGAAAAAGAAAAAGGCAATGTAAAAGCAGAATGTAAGGATGCTTTTATTACATCCTTAAAGAAGTGAGGTGTTACGTATGAATTATGGATTACGTGAAATAGACACATCATTTAAAAATATGCTTAAAGAAATATATGAGGGTTATAAAATAGTTCATTATAACCCCGATGTAGATTGGGTAAAAGAAACTTACCCCTGTGTGGCATTTAAAACAGAACAAAATGCTAACACATCATACAAGGATTATAATAGTTATGACATAGATGACCAATACATTACGGATAAACCCGATTATACTCAAATGTTGTTAACATTGTACGTTTTAGCAAAGAAACAACAAGACATAAATGTAATGATAGAGAAATGGTTAGATGCTCATGGTACACATGCTTCAACTATGAATATAACAGGTAAAGACGGAAATGTGAAAACTGTATTTATGGAGAGAAAAACAGCGTTTGTTACGTCCGATGAAAAATTGGACGGGAAAATATATTATCGTAGAGTGTTACAGTTTACGATAGATGTACCTGTGGAATTACCTTCAAGAGAATACAATAAGGTCGAACGTGTCATAGTAACTAAGAAGGAGGTACGAAATGGCTGATAACAAACAAGTAGTCAGACCAGGTTCTTATTTAAAAAGAGAACGTGACATAGTACAAAAAGCTACAACTGTTACACCTTTAGTATGGGGTGCAATAGGGTCAGAAGATTGCCCTATTGGAGATAGTGTAGTTGAAGTTAAATCCTATAAGGATTTTAAAGACAAATTCTGCATGACAGATGAACAAGCTAAAACATCTAAATTAGCTTTAGCTATAAATCTTTGGTTCTTACTAAATAGTAGTAGCATGTTTGTATATAATGCTAATCCTTATACAACAAAGGCTAAAAAATTAGTAGGAGAAAAAGTTACTTTTGAAGCTAAATATGCTGGGTTATGGGCAAAAGATTTAGCTATACAAATAACTGATGATAGTATTACAGTTAAATACAGCGATGTTACAGAGGTTCTTGAAAAGAAAGTGGCTTCTGTTAATCAATCTAAATTTATACAAGTTACAGGAACTGATGTAACAGACACAGATTTAGCAGAATTAACTAAAGAAGCAGTTACTTTAGAAGTTACAGGTATAACTGCACCTACTGAAGATGAAGCTAAGAAACAAACTAATATGGATACTTACCTAGAAAAACTTATGAGAGAGGACACTATTACAATAGCTACTGAATATGTATATGGAGAACCTAAATTTATTCAAAATAGTGCTAAAAAATTAGAAGAAGAATTAGGTATAAAATTACTTCCAATATCTTCTATAGCATATGTGGATGTGACAAAAGACTTACCTGCATATGACGGATATAGAGGTATGGTATGTACTCCTAATATTACTGTAATGAACCCTATAACTGGAGTGATAGAAGAACAACCACCTACTGTTGCAATACCATCTATATTTGGTAAATTAGTAACTAAATATGGTATACAACAAGCACCAGCTGGTGTTGAAGCTATATTACCAAATGTTACAGGGGTATCCCATGAATACACTGAAAGAGAACAAGGTATATTAAATGCTTCTAATTTCAACTGCATCATACCTAAAAAACGTTATGGTGTAGTGTTATGGGGTAACAGATTAATAAACTCTGACCAAGACAGGGATTATGTTTCTGACTTACTTTTAGATGACTATATAGATAACTGGATAAAAGCCGATACGGAAACATTTGTATTCAAAAATGCAGATGACATAATGTACTCTGAAATTACGGCTAGAATAACAGCATTTTTAAGAGGGTTATGGTCTAATGGAGCTTTAGCTGGTGAAACACCAAACGAAGCATTTGCAGTTAGATGTGACAAGGAATTAAATGCTGGTGCTAAAAAAGGCGAAGTATACGCAGAGGTAGGCTGGGCTAAGAAATATCCAGCAGAATTTATTTACACTACTGTTAAATACATGAGTGTGTAAGGAGGGATGAAACATGTTTAGAGAATTACTAAAACAATACTTGGAAGAACATCAAGTATATGCTATGGCTAGAACATCAGCAGAAGACCCACTTAGAGGTTATAAATTCAGAATATCTATTCCAGGACTTCCTTCCTCTTGTGGATTTAAAAAAATTGGTGGATTGAAAGATGAAATGGGTGTAATAGAATATGACGAAGGTGGATATGACCATACACATAAATTAAAAGGTAAAGCAAAAGGTGGAGAACTTACTTGTGAAAAAGGTATGTTCCCTTCTAAACAAGTAGAGGAAGTGTTTAGAAACTCTTTAGCGTCAGATGATGATAGATGTACTATTGTAGTGGCTTTACTAGATGCAAAAGGAAACGTAGCACGTGACTGGAAACTAGCAGAATGTTGGTGTTCAGCATGGGAAGCTGGGGATTTAGATGCTTCAAGTGAAGATGTATTAGTGGAAACTATTACGATTCAATACGAATATTTCTTAGACTAGGTGTAAGGGTATTTTAGGTCACTTGACAGCTTACAGAGGGTTACGTTAAAATAAAACCATACTGTAAATATAAATATTCTCATTTATTCCTAAAACGCCTAGGTATTTTATATACTTAGGCGTTTTTGTTATAATGTAGGTAAAATAGTAAATAAGGAGGAAATAAAATGTATACAGAAGTAGACAATTTATTAATAGGTATTAAAGATGAAAATGGTGTAACACACACTGAATTTGAGTACAGAGAAATGACAGGGCATGACGAAGAAGCGTTAGCCAAACCAAAAGTAAAAGATAACGGAAGTGTGGCATTACGTACAATTTTAGAGAGATGTATCATAAGAATTGGTGGTATAACTAAAGATAGTGTAAAACCAAATAAATGGAAAGAAATTATACAAGGTATGTATATCAATGACCAAGATTACGCTTTTATGAAAATTAGAGCATTATCAATAGGGGACACTTTAACTGTCACAAATAAATGTCCTAATCCAAGTTGTAAAAAGAAAATAAAAACGGAGTTTGAAATAGACGAATTTGACATAATTCCATATGACGGAATGGAAGAAATAGAGTTTGAATTACCTAAAGGTTACTATGACAAAGAAGGTAATAAACATACTATAGGAACAATGAGAAGACCAGTAGGTTTAGACAGAGAAATATTAGATATTTCAGCAAGAAATAATTTTGGGTTAGCAAATACACTTTTATTAGCTAGATGTATAAAAACATTAGGAGATGTAAAAATACATGACAGCGTAATAAAGGATTTATCTATGAAAGATAGGGACTATTTATTAAAACTTTTAGTCGAACACAGATGTGGATATGACATAGGAGAATTTGATATTGAGTGTCCCGAATGTGGTGAACAATTTACTGTTACACTTAATAACGCAGATTTTTTATAGATGATTTTTACGGGAATGATGCTAAACTTATCGCAGAAAACTATTACGAAGTCCTTAAAATGGATACACACTATATTTCTATGCGTTACCATTGGGATAAGAATACAATATACGATATGACAACACAATCCCGTAGGGAGTACATTGATATATTAACCCAGCATGACCAAGCCGAGCAAGAAGCTATGGAAAAGTTAAATAATAATTATTAGATAGCGAGGTGTAACATATGGGTGAATTATTCGGGTTAGGTATTCTCCTAACCCTTCAAGATAGAGCATCAAGAGGTGTTCAGAACGCTTCAAGCAATTTAGAAGAATTGGAGCGTCAAACTAGAGAAACAATAAATGCTGTTACAGACCTTGAAAGAGCCAACACTGGTTTATCTTCCTCTAACCCTTCCATGACACTTACTGAAATGGCAAGTAGTATGCGACAATATACTTACTATTATGACCAATATGGACGTAGACATAGATACCACTCCAACCAATTTAACCGAGAATTAATGCATATGACAGGAAGTGCCAATGACATGGCACGTTCACTAGAAAGTAGTATTAGACCTTGGGGACAATTTGCAGGTATGACAAGTAGTGGTAGACGTGTTGCAAGTATGATGCAAGGAATAGCAAGAGAAACACAAACAGCACAAAGAGCGTTACTAGGTTTTAATGCAGAAGGAACACATGCTATAACACAAGAACAGACAACACAAGCCTTAGAACGTTACAGAAATACAATAAACGACACACAAGCTAGGTTACATGGAATGTATCAACGTGGTGAAATAGATGCTTTAAGTTATCAAACAGCAGTACGTAATATGGCACAGGAAAGTAGACGTATAGAGAGAATAAACCAACGTGGATTTAGAACAACAAGTCAATATTATTCTATGATGCAACAAGCTGGTATAGCTACTAATGCCATAGAAAATATGCGTGGTATAGCTTTAGAACGTAACAGAGGTAGAATACAAGCACAGGCACGTACATTACTTGAAACAAAAACAAGTGCGATGAAATTTACACAAGTGTTACAAAGAACGAATCCTGTAATAAGTGCTATGACAAGTAGTTTTACAGGTGTAGCTGGAGCAATACAACAAGCAAGTAAAGCGTTTGACCCTATGGTAATTCAAGCTAGATTATTCAATCAAGGATTTAGTGGTAAAGAAGTAGCTGATTACATGATGAGTATGCAAAGTTTTGCCGACGGGTTTGTTACATTATTCCCAACACTAGCTTTAGGGGTAGGTGCATATTACACAGCACTAGGAGCATTGGCGTACAAACAAGTACCAGCTGTTAGTAAGTCTTTTGATAGATTAAAAGGAACAGCGTTAAAAGCACTTAAACCTTTGATAAAAGTTGTGGCAGAAGTTATGGTTAAAATAATGGATTTAGCAAATAAAGTACTGGAAAGTGTTACAGCTTTTGAAAAGGCGCATCCTATCATTACACGTATAGTGACAGCATTAGCTTTAATAGTACCTATTGCAACCTTAGTAGTAGGAGCATTTTTAGCAATTAAGACTGCTGGAGGATTCATATGGACTTCCATAGTAGCCAATATTACACAAGCTGGGGGTAGTGTAATGGGATTAGCCGAAGCAATAGGTTTCTTTGTAGGTATTGCAACCACTGTTACAGCAGTTGTTGGTATATTCTTAACCCTGTATCATAACTGTGAGTGGTTTAGAGATTCTGTTAATAAGGCAATAAAATCTGTTAAAGAGTTTGTTAATGAATTTAAAAAAGCTCACCCTACCATAACAGCATTTTTTGATAGTTTTGGTATAGGATTACTTACAGCTATGACAGCTTTTAATACGCTTAAAACTTTTAAGACACTAGGAAGTATGGTTTTCTCCCCTCTAACAGGTAGACTAGGTTTTGTAGGTAGAGCATTTCAAAGATTAGGAGGAATAGGGAGAGCTGTAGCAAGTAGAATAGGTACAGCATTTACAATATTACGTCATCCAATAGCTGGAGTACAACTTTTAGCTTTTGATATGTTCAATGGTATACGAAATTTAGGTTCTCGAGCATTTACAGCTGTTACAACTAGAGCAACATGGTTTGGTGCAAGAGCTTTAGGTGCTGTACGTAGACCTATAGCTGGAGCAAGACGTTTAGGTTCTAGTATCAGACAAATAGGAACGAACTTTAGACAAACAGGAAGTGTTGTAGGACTATTTCGTGATACAGCCAATTTAGCATTACGTGGTGTTCGTGCATCAGTACGTATGTTAGGTAGTAGTGTAAGGTGGTTAGGAACAATGTTCTTACACCCTATTTCAAGTATTAGAGCATTAGGAAGTTCAATAGCAGGGTTATGGAGAACTCTTGGAACTAGATTAGGCTTTAGTCCTTGGATAATTGCAATAGCAGTTTTAATTGCAGGTATAATGGCATTATGGAAAACAAATGAAAACTTCCGTAATGGTGTTATGAAAATATGGAAAGCCATAAGTAGTTTTGTTACACAAGTAATAAATGGTGTTCGTGAAGCTATGGACGGCAAATTGAAGCCTGTCATAGAGAACTTGAAATCTATCATGCAGTCACTAGGTACTATATTTGGAACAATATTTAGTGCAATAGGTTCTGTACTTTCCGTATTCTTTGGTGATGTAACAGGAGGATTTAAAGAATCGGGCAGTGCAGTTGAAACAGTAACGAATTTAATAGTAGGTGGACTAACAGGAGCAATAAATATATTAAATGCAGTTTTAAAACCTCTAGCAAGTTTATTACAAGAAGTGGCTAAATACATGAAAGCACATGCAGATGAAATACAAAATGGTTTAATGGTCGCTTATCAATTCTTAGCCGATTTATTAAATGCCATTGTAACACCAATAATTCAAAGTTTAACAGATTTTTGGAAAGAACATGGAGAAACTATACAAAATTTTGTTTCATCAATATATCAAGGTTTAGGAGTTATAATAGGTGGTATAGTAAATGGTGCATTGACTGTATTAAAAGATTTAGTGCAACATGTGACAGACTTTTGGAGTGAACATGGTGACACAATCAACAATAAAGTAAAATGGGCATATGAAACATTATTACCAGCAGTAAGCCAAGCTGTACAAGGTATAATGGATGTTGTATTAACTATAGTTGGAGCTATAACAGACTTTTGGGAACAACATGGTCAAGAAATAATGCAAAGTGCAAGTACAGTGTGGGAAGGTATATGTAACATAATTTCGGGAGCATGGGCTTTCATAAGTAATGTCATATTACCTGTAATAGGCACTATATTCTTAGTTGTAATAGATGCCTTTGCTGGAATAGCTTCCTTTATTTCTCAACACGCTTCTACAATACAACAGGTTATGTCTTTTGCCTTCCAAACAGTACAGACAGTTGTAAGTATAGCATGTAGTATTATAGGAGGTACTATACAAAATGTATTTACTATAATAGGTGGTATAATTAAAGCTGTAGGACAAATATTAACTGGTGATTTTGGTGGAGCATGGAATACTATATGCAGTATTGTAACATCTGTACTATCTACAATGTGGAATGTTACATCTAGCGTGTTTAATTCTTTAGTGAGTTACTTTACAAGTATAGACTGGCTAAGTTTAGGTGCTAATGTAGTACAAGGGTTAATAGACGGAATTACAGGATTAGCTTCAGGTGTTTGGGATGCAATATGCCAAATAGGTCAAACTATCATAGACGGCTTTAAGAGCCTTTTAGGTATACATTCACCTTCTACTGTAATGGCAGAATTAGGTAGATATGTAATAGAAGGTTTAAAACAAGGTATTTGTGACGCTGGTAATTTCTTATTAGGTGCAATCAATCAAATAGTAGGTTACTTCACTCGTATGAAAACACGTATTATGTCAGCAATAAGTAGCTTAGTAAGTGGTATAGCATCTAAAATAAGTGGAATGGTAAGTAGCTTTACATCTAAAATATCTAGTTTAGTGAGCAGTGTAGGTAGTAAGTTATCAAGTATGGTAAGTAGTGCTAAAGCTAAAATATCTTCCTTTGCATCTAGTTTAAGAGCAGGTGCAATAAGAGCCAAAGACAACGTAGTTAATGCAGTAAAAACCATGATAAGCAGAGTTAAAAGTCTAGGTTCTCAATTCCTAAGTATAGGTAGAAACATGATACAAGGTTTAGTAAATGGTGTAAAATCTAAAGCATCAGCATTAATTCAATCTGTAACAGGAGCAGTAAAAGGTGCAATAAACAAAGCTAAATCTTTACTAGGTATAAAATCACCTTCAAGAGTATTTAAATCTATAGGTATAAATACAATGGAAGGTTATAATATAGGGGTTACACAAGAAAAACCTAAAACTGAAAGAGCGATAGAACATGCTTTACCTAACGCTCAAGATTTTGACATGAGAGAACGTATAGGAAAAATTGCAACACCTGTAATGGCTACAACAAATAATGCGAATACAAATAATACAAATAATAATAACAGGACTTCAAATGATACAATAAATTTCAATATTCAAGTACAAGACGGAAAATCTTTCACAATGGAAGATGCTGAAAGAATATTTGATATGCTACAAAAGGTTAAGAATAAGAGAGATTTATTTGTATATTAAGGTAATTAGCCTATGTAATAGAGATTTATTTATTTTATTGCATAGGCTATAATTATATTAAATGGAGGTGATAAAATGGGTGCTGGAGCAAAAGTAAAAGGTTACTTAAAAAATTGTGACACAAATGAAATAAGGAAGTTTATGTTTAACCCTAACAGCATAGAATATGACATAGGCAAAGAGTATAACACTATGATTTCTCCAGGGTTATCTTACCCTAAAGTTGAGTATGGAAAGGGTAGTGTTATAACAAGACCTTATTCCTTATACCTTAGAGGTAAAGACACAGAAGACTTTATATCATATTTAGAAGGTTTAGTAACACCTAAAACAAAATACAGTGAACCCTCTATGGTTATTTGTGTATTTGGAACTTCTGTATGTAAGGGTTACATAAACTCTTTAAAAGTGAATAAAACCCTATTTGATAACAATTTGAAATGTACGGAAGCTACCTGTGACATTAGTATTGTGGAGGTGAGAGATAAATGATTTTTAAAGGCTCACGTTACGAAGAAACACCTACAACTATTAGGGATAACACACAGATATTAACTCGTAGAGAATTGGTGACAGATGAAGAACACTATCGTTACATTGTAATAGAAGGGGACACTTTAATGAATATAGCATATAAATGTTATGGTGACGAAACTTTATGGTGGAGAATAATGGAGAGTAACCCTAAATATAAAACACCTTTAGATATAAAACCAGGCGATTTATTATTAATCCCTTTGAGAAATGAGGTGTAATAAATGGTATCTTTCAATGTAAATTTAAATGGTAAACAATTCACTACAGAAATGAAGGAATTTATATCCAGTATAAAAATGAAAAAAATGAGTACAGGAGCATCCTCTTTAGAGCTAAACATAAATGACCCCGAAATGACTTTTATAGGTGATGTAGAATTGTTTAAGCAAAATGTACCAGTTAATTTTTCTTTTAAAAAAGAGGGTAATAATGAAATAGTAAATTTTGTAGGGTATGTCGCTCAAGTAAGTGTGGAAATGTCAAATGATGTTCCTACAATGACTATTACATGTTCAGATGAAAGTTACAGATTAGATAGGAAGAAAAAATCTAAAAACTGGGGTAACAAAAAACGTCATGTAATAGCTAGAGAGATATTCCAAAGCTATGGTTTAAAAACTGTAATAGATGAATCACAGGATAAACCTTCAACAAGTGACAGTAATTCCAGTAGTTCGGAAGTGTCACAAAGTAATGAAACAGATATGTCATTCCTAAAGAAATTGGCAGACGAAGAAGCAGATGACTGGTTATGTTATGTATTTAATGGCACAGGTTATTACTGTAAGAAAAACTTACTGAAAACACCTAAGAAAACACTTGAATATAGAAAAGGAGAATGTTCCATAAAATCATTTAAACCGACAATAAATAGTGTGACTAAACGTGTTCCAGTATATGAACAGGATTATGATTTAGCCACACAAAGTGTAACGGAAGTTACAACAACTAAAACTAAGAATAAGCAAGGGAAGTGATAATATGCCACGTGTAGGTGACGGAAAAGATGAAGTTGCTGTATTAGAAGGTGACATAGACACTCTTGAGCCTTATATGGAGTTAGATGCAAGACAGACTATAAGATTAGAAGGGGTAGGAGAAGCACTGACAGGTTTATACTATGTTACAGAAGTAGATTTTGAGTTATCGGGTACAGAATTTAAACAGTCATTAAAAGTAGAACGTAATGGATTTGGCGATTATATTAAAGCATATGACATAGCCATAAAAGGTAAAAAAACTGTACAGAGTGATGCTGTCAAACCTGTAACGAAAAATAAAACACATAAGGTTAAGAAAGGAGATACGTTATACAGCATTTCAAAGAAATATTACGGAAGTAGTAAGTATGCCAATAAAATATATAAGGCAAATAAGTCGAAAATAAAAAGTAAGAATGTTTTAAAAGTAGGAATTACGCTAACATTACCATAGGAGGTGTAATATAATGAAATATAGAGGTAAAGTAATAAATAATAAAGACCCTATGAAAATGGGGCGTATAAAAGTGTACTGCCCTTTAATTTATGGGAATAGTGAGAGTGCATGGTGTTACCCTTGTATTCCTTTAGGGTTTGAATACCATGTTCCCCAAGTGGGACAAATGGTATGGATTGAATTTGAGAAAGATGACATAAGCAGTACACCAATCTATGTAGGAACGTGGGGTGAACAAGACAAATGGATAAAGATGTACGAGGAATAAGTTTTCCTTTTAGAATAGGGAATAAAGGTGGTGTTGTAATGAGCGAAGCCAACTTACAAGATGTAGAGCATATAGAGGAAAGTATTGAGCAAATATTGTGTACGTGTTTAGGCGAAAGAGTAATGAACTATGAATTTGGTTCAGAACTAGATACTGATATATTTAAGGCTCAAGATTCCTCTTTATACTCTTTGTTACGTTACCAAATAATGGATGCGTTACGTAAGCATGAACCACGTATAAACGTGGATGAACAAAACATTACAATATTACAGGAGAAAAGTGTAATACAAGTGGAGATTAAGTATACATTAGTAGATTTCCCGAATTTAGGATTATTATGCACATTAATTAATTTAGGAGGTGCTGACTTTGAAAGTAAGGGATAATGTTGATTATACAAACCGAGATTATGCTGGATTTAGACAAGATATGATTCAAAGATTACAGCAGTTAATACCCGAATACACAGACACATCTGATAGTGATGCTGGTATAGTGTTAATTGATTTATTAGCACATGGGTTAGATATTTTATCATATTACAATGATAAAGTGGCGAATGAAGTATTTTTAGCTACAGCAAGGGAACGTAGTAGTGTAATGATGATAGCACAGGGAATATTAGGTTATGAAATACAAGAGAATACACCTTCCAAAGTGTACCAAGTATTTGAAATATTTCCGACAGAAGATGACACTATTATTCCAGCTGGAACATTGTTACGTACTAAAGGTGAATATGGAGAAGCATCTTTATATTTTGAATTAGATACTGACCTTGTTATACCAGCAAACTGTACAGGATTAGAAAAAAATGAAAAAGGAGAATACTTATATAAAGTGTCATGCACCCAAGGATACACAGTAGAAGATGATGTATTAGGGTCATCTAACGGAACAGCTAATCAAACGTTTACTGTTCCAAGAAGTGGCGTAATAAAAGATAGTGTAATAGTTAGTGCTATAGGTGAAAATGGTATGACAGAAGAATGGACTAGAGTTTCTAACTTTATAGATTCCTCGCCTTTAGATAAACATTACACTGTTACATTAGATGAAAATAATGTAGCAACAGTACATTTTGGTAATGGACGTAGTGGTAAAATACCAGCAGTACATGTTGACGGATTAACTGTAACATACAGAATAGGGGGAGGAATTGTAGGTAATGTAGCACCTAGAGTTATAAATAAAACTGATGAAAATTTGGCTTATGTAAAGAGTACATTTAATCCAGCCGAACCTTATTTATTAGGGGTAGATAGAGAAACATTAGAGGAAATAAAATTAAATGCTTCGTCTTCCTTTAAAACACAATGGAGTTGCATTACAACAGAAGACTATGCAGACATCTTAAAAGGGCAAGAGTATGTTTTAGATGCCTATTCTTATAGCGAAAAATCTAGACCATTGGATATAACAGTATATGTGTTACCTAAAAATTATGAGGACATGAATGATGACACATTGAAACAATTACGTAAATCTTTGGAGGAAGTTTATTTAAGTAAAAAAGCATTGGGTGTAACAGTTTCAATAAAATGGGCAAAGATACAATATGTAACATTGAATTTAGACATTACACTAGAGGACACAACTTCAAAAACTATAGCAAGAAGTGTAATAACAGATACCTTATTTGCTAATTATAATTTAGATACTAGAAAAATTGGAGAACCGATGTATTTGTCACGTATTTTATCAGATGTATTAGATATTGAAGGCGTTTTAGATGTAACAGGTTATTTAGATGACAATAAAGCCAAGATAATCCCAACAGAACCTGGAATTGTAACAGCGTTACAAACTATTAATACAACAATGAATGGAGGGGTTGTATAATGGATTTTGGTAATTATTTATACAAACAACTTCCAGCTTATTATCGTTACAGGGATATTGAAACAGAGTACACTTTAGAGCGTTATTTAAAATGTTTAGGCGAATATCTAAATGTTGTATTTGAGGAAACAGATGATATAAAAGACTTATTAGATGTGGAGAAAATGCCTAGTAAGTTTTTACCTTATTACGCAAAAATGTTTGGTATCAAAATATATGACGATATATCAGAAGACTTTCAAAGGAAATTACTAGCTAATATTGTTCCAATACTTAAACGTAAAGGAACACGTGACGTAATAGAATTTGTTGCAAGGGAATTGACAGGTTATGACGTTGACATAACGGAAGGTAATGAATATGCATTTAAAACATGGGTAGATGAAGTAGAGCTACCTTTAGGGGCGAAACAGTCTTTAACTTATGCTGAAACTCAAACAATACATTACAGATATGCTGGTAGTGAATTAACAAGCAGGTTTATAGTATATGTTGAAATACATACACTAGAAGTGGAAGCGACAATATCAGAAGAATTAATTAGAAGGTATTTAAAAGACTTAGTACCAAGTTATATAACTGTGGTGTTCGTATTAAATCAGCATTTAATTGACGAGGAAGATTATAACGAAGAAATAAATGTAACAGTAGTGGAAAGTGGATTTAGAGATACAGAAGTTGTAACAGACAGAACATATGGTAATGTGCAATATGAGCATTATGACCGATTATACTACCTTCCCGAAATAGAGGACGTAAAATTGCATATAACAGACCTAGATTTTGGGTGTATAACGGAACAAGAACGTTACACTGTATACAGTACTATAAGTGAGGGAGATTGTACAGACAAGGTGACAGATTTATCTAATTCGGGTTCGGGAGGTACTACCCCAACCCCTCCAACACCACCGACACCCCCACCAATAGACCCCGACCCCGAACCTACACCAACACCTACACCTACGCCAACGCCTACACCTTCACCAGTAGACCCCGAACCTACACCACCAACGCCAGACCCTGGTGTAGAAAAATTGACAGATTTAACAGGAGCAGTTGCTATGGGTGATTCACGTTTTGTAGCTATGCAAGGTTATGGTGACAGATATTTTAAAGATATGACAGTAGATGCTAAAATAGGGTGTTCAGCTAATTACTTCTATAATTCAAAAACTGGCGTAAATAGAATAGTGCAATATCCAAAGGATGCAAAATGTTTTATAATTTTATTAGGGGTAAATAATCCCGAAACAAGTGGTCAATATTACATGGCAAATATGTTAACAGCATTACGTGAGGAATTTCCAACAACACCTGTGTATGTCATACAGGAATATCACATGGGTGCAAAATTTAATGACGGATATGACTATACTACAATGAATAAAATGATTGATGATTTTAACGAGGCACTAGATAATGTCTGCACAAATTTAACTATACACCATATTGATGCAAGTAAAGGTTTGTTAACTAATAATATACTAGATAGCCAATATTCTAGTGACGGATGTCATTTAAACCAAGCTGGTTATGATATTTTGTGGGGTAATGTAAAAGATATAATATTAGACACAGAAAATAATAAAGATGATGGTAAAGGTGACACATCTTTAGATAAAATAGGTGTAACAACAGGTAATGTTAATGTTAGAAGTGGGGCAAGTACAGATTATGACATTCTTGGCACATTAACAACGGGTACACAAGTACAAATAGTAGGGCAAGACAGCACAACAGGTTGGTACAAAATAAAATACAATAATGGTTATGGCTATGTGTCAAATAAATATGTACAAATAACAAGTGAAGGAGGAAGTGAACTACCTCCTATACCTCCCGACACTAAAGACCCTCTATATGTACCCGATAGATTTACGGGAAAAGTAACTAATAACTATCAATTAATGGCAAAAGCATATGAAGTATTAAGACACTATAACACATGTTATCTATATGGTGGTATAGGACAAATTGTAACGCAAAGTGTAGTAAACGCTAAGGCAAAACAATATCCTAGCTTCTATACTTCTGCAAGAAAGGCACAATATACACAATACATTAATAGTAGTAAGAGATACTGGGGATTTGACTGTGTCAACCTTTATAAATCTATTTTATGGGGTTGGAATGGTGACGCTAGTAAATCTTATGGAGGTGCAAAATATGCAAGTAATGGTGTACCCGATGCATCAGCAGACGGATTATTCAGTTATTGTACAGGTAAGTCAAGTACAGGCTGGGATAATATGGCGATAGGTGAAGCATTATGGATGTCGGGTCATTTTGGATTATATGTAGGTAATGGAAAATGTATCGAATGTACCCCTCGTTGGAATAGAATAGGGTTAGGTTCAAGTTATGGCGACGAATGGAATGGTGTTATGTTAACAGCTGTAAGTAATTGTAGCAACCATCCAACAGACTTACATGCTAGAAAATGGTCTAAACATGGTAAACTTCCATACATTCAATACTTAACTAAAAATCCATTTATAGATTCAAGTAATACAGAACAGGCTGGAGATACAACAGGTACTTTCGTAGGTGTAACACACCCAGCAAATATAACAGCATATTATCCCGATTCAAGCACTTTAGAAGGAGGTTACCAAGATGCAATAGGTAATCCTTTAGTTGGTTATCCCGACCAATTAACATGTGCCGTTCCTAAGAATGTACCTTTAGGAAGTAAAGTAAAAATACTTGGTACAGGAACAGAGTATGACAACAAAGTATTTACTGCAACAGATAGAGGTGGAGCAATAGTAGTAGATAGTGACGGAACATACCATATAGATATATGCTTGAAAACATATAACGCATGTGTAACATTCGGAAGACGTAAAGGTAATGGTGTAAAAGTTGTAATAGGTGATGTTGTAACATCTACAAGAAAAGTCGCTGTAACAAAACAAAGCTGTAACATACGAAGTGGTGCTGGAACAAGTTATTCTGTGTTAGGAAAAGCATGTACTAATTATAGATTTACAGTTTTAGATGACAGTAAAGACTGGATTGCTGTAGAATATCATGGAAAAGTAGCATATGTGAGTGCATCTTTAGTTAGTATAGTTATGGTGTAATGAGTATGCTATAATATTATCAAAAGGAGGTATAGTAATGGATAAAAATAATTTACATGCCATGGGGCAATTTAAAGACAAAGTTTATGATGCAAAAACTGGAGAATTAATAAAAGAAACAGAGTGGAGTAAAAATACTATAGTCAATAACATAAATAAAGCCATAGCATATGCTTTAGCAGGTAAAGGTGGATTATGTTATTGGGCAGTGGGTAGTGGTCAAGCAAGTTGGAGTGATACCAATTTACCTAGTCCGTCACCTACTGATACGCAACTTAATAATGAAATAGGGAGAAAAGCAATTCCGTCATCTGCTTTTAAATTCTTAGATGCAAGGGGTAATGTAACATCTAGTATAACAAACGTGTTACAAATAACACTTACATTTAACGCCAGTGAGTGTAACGGAGATTGGAGAGAGTTCGCCATAATAGGTGGAGATGCAACAAGTGCATTAAACAGTGGTGTAATGATAAACCACAAAATCCACAAGCTACAAAGTAAAACAGAAAATCTACAAATAGAACGTAGTATGAGGTTTACATTTAATAATAATAACTAGGAGGTGTAAGATATGTCAGATAGATTTGCATTAGGTTCATCCTTCAATGCAGATGCCAATTTTAAAAGTGTAAAAGTTGGTGCTGGAAGTTATGTACTTGAAACAGAACTTAATGAACTACAGGACATTTCTTACTACAGACAACAACAATTTGTAAAAGATTACATAGGTGATGGTTTAATGAATATAGGAAGCCTGTCTTATAAAGACGGCTTCCTTACATTAGATAATGAAGTTGCTGTAGTAGGAGGTTATTTAATAGACATTACACATTTGTCATGTGAAATACTAAGAGGTCATCACGCTTACCTTAAAGTTTGGGAAGAAGAAAAAGCATACACTGACATTATAAAGTTTAAAGGTAACGCTCAAGAGAGTAGAGTGGTATCTAATAGTATGTGGGATGAACGTGTAAATGAGGAAACAACAAGAAGAATACAAATAATGTATGACTTGGTGACAGATAATTCAGATAAAAATGCGACATACCTAGATTTAGGGTATTTAGGGGCAGACACCTTTAATGTGACAGTAAGTACTAAAGGACATAACACCACTAAATTTACTTATGATTGTACAGCTAAAGAAGGGCAAACTGTTATAGATTTCCCTAGAGCGTACGCCTTTGGTAAAAGTACGATGCTAGTATTTATTGACGGACTTCTATTAATGCCTGGAGATTATGTGGAAGTAGACAGTAAATGTATTAGATTTAATATTGAAATACATGAGGGACAAAAGATTTTCTGTTATGCAGAGAATTATATAAAACCTGTAGTAGGTGAAGGTCATGCTGAAACACATATGTTAGACGGAAATGACCCATTAGATATTACAGACCTAAAAGACGAAGAAGACTTACTAGATAAGTTAAGAGGTTTATTAGGTAAAGTTGTAATAGACGGAGGGGGATTTGGAGATTTAGATACAGAGCGTGACACAGTTTATAGTGGAGGTTTATTTACGGATAGTTCAGATATACTAGACCCTAGTTTACCCGATACAGGAAATGATGCTAGAGAACTTGAAATACAAGTAAGTGGAAATAAAGTGTTACAGTATCGTTATAAAGGTGAAACGTTATGGACTGACTTAATTGACTTTAAAACGTTACAAGGAACAGAAGTAACAGGATTAGATTTAACAGGTGAAAGATTAATGCTTAAAAACTCCAATGGTACTTTTGGTAATGCAATAAATTTCCCTAATGTACTAGATACTTTAACATCAACAAGTGCTATAAATCCATTGTCTGCTAATCAAGGTAGAGCATTGAAAGTCTTGATAGATAATATAGATACAGGTGGTGGAGGGGGAGAAGTTGATACCTCTAAGATTGAAGCACACTTAAAAACATATGTGGATACCCTTATTTCAGATGCAATAGGAGGTGAGTATTAATGAGTACATTAAGGGATTTATTTAGTAGTATAGGGATAGCTATACGTAGAGTCACAGGAAATGATATTAAGTTAAGACCTACACAGTTCGCTAATGAAATAAATAAAATGGCATATGTTGATAATGGGAGAATAACAGGTAGAGTTAATAGAACAGAGGTTGCTACACCCACAACTAATTTTGATGTAGATACAGGATACTTTACTGTAACGCAAAATCAACCAACAGGAGTAGTTGCCCAAGGCACTAAAAGGACAGGTTATCAATTACCAACTCTTAGTGGTTCAGTTGTAACACCTTCTAGCCAAGACCAAATTGCTGTAAGAAAAGGTAATTACATGGGAGGAAACGTAATTGTAAAAGGTGACCCGAACCTAAAGAGTGAATATATATTACGTGGTAGAAGAATAAATGGAGAAGAAACACCAATAAGTATATTTGGGGTACAAGGTACACTAGATAGAATGAGAAATTTACCAAAGTATCATGGTGAAGAAATATATGGTTACCTAGCTTCTGACTGTGCCAAAAGTTATCACCTAGCAAGACGTATTGGTGGAGTATCGTTTAGATACAGTCAATCACATGGAGTATTTGGTGACGGATTGTTAACAGATTCAGAAGGTAGATGTTGGATGGATTGTTCAACATTCGGAGGGTTAGTTGCTCGTAACATTCCATTTAGTAAAAGTCCCTATGCTAAAGCCTATGGAAAGGCTAATGTGACACTAGCAGATATAGGGTTAACTAAAAATGTGGTGTCACAGTTAAACACAGTAGACCCATACCTAGATATGCAAACACATGAGGATTTTAAATTCTCTTTTAAAACAGGATACAAAAGTATAAGAACTGCTGGTGAATTAGCAGAGTATTATTATCAAATGGGACGTACATTACATGTATATGAACCCGGAAATCCCCCTTCATCATTACCTTCCGATGTAAGGGCAGGAGATATGATATTTTGGGCAAAAGCTACAGCAAATGACCACCAAAAATCACGTTTTATGGGAATATCACATGTTGGTATATTTGCCAATGACCCAGCCTTCTTTTATCAAGTAACAGGTTACAGTGATGAAAGAGTAACAAACACAGTATTTGCTCCAAAATTCGCAGACCATATGGACGAAATAGTTTTAATTGTAAGACCCGACTATAAACCTAAAGTATATGTTACACCTAGTGGAATAAACCTATTACCTCAACATTCGTTTGATAGTTTATGCGTGAGTACAACTAAAACCAAAAATGGTCTAACATTTAAACCTCAATCCAGTGAGGGATTTACAGTTCAAGTAACAGACACTTCGGCACGTATAGACCATACGACATTTTATTTATATGGTAAGGAACGCCCTATTACATTAACCCCAGGAACTTATAAATTAAGTGGTACACCAACACATCCACAAGTTAAATCAACAGGAACATCACTGTTGTGGGGATTGAGTGTTAAAAAAGCTGACGGAACAAATATACCTAATACAAGTGGGGCAGACCATGTATGGGACAGAGGTATAGGTGACACCTTTACTATAACATCTACAATACAGGTGTATGTATATTTCTTCGTGTCAAAGAGTTTAACAAATACAAGTAGGTATTCAATTAAACCAAGTTTAATTAAACAATAAGGAGGTGATACAAAATGGCAGTAGATTCAACTGTACAATTTAAAAGAGGTAAGAAGAATGATTTACCTTATGGATTAGAAGGTGAACCTCTATACTGTACAGATACAAATGAATTATATATAGGTCAAGGTAAAGACCTTCCACCTAAACTGATAAATGCAAATGGTGCAGGAGGGGGTGGGGGTACAGAAATAGATGATAACTCCACAGGACTTACTACAACATGGAGTGCTAGTAAAATAAATCAAATGTTTGAGGATTTAAAATACACTCCAATAAAGATAAATTCATTTAGAGCAAACCTTTCAACTTTTGTGTATGAACTTGGGGACATGATAAGTAGTGTCACATTTAACTGGGTACTAAGTAGAAAAGCTACCAATATTATTTTAACGGATTGTGATGTACAACCTACAGATGACACAGCAACCTATACCCAAACTTTAAATAGTACAAAGACATTCACATTAAAGGTAACAGATGATAAAGGTGCTACAGCGACAGCCAGTGTCACAGTGTACTTTGTATCACCCATATATTATGGAGTGTATAGTGGAGCATTATCAGAGAGTTTTATTTCTTCTCAAAATAAACTGGTGCAAACAAAAGGTAATAAATCCGTTACACTAACTTATAATGATAAAAAGGTGTTTTATGCTTACCCTAAATCCTATGGAACGTTACGTGACATAAAAGACGGAAATGGATTTAGCTATAAAAATGATTTTATAAAAAGTGAAATGGCAATTAAGGGTGTAACATATTACGTTTATACTATAAAAGATAAAGCATCTGCAACAGATATAACATTTACATTTAGTTTTTAGGAGGTGATTAGATGCCACAAGTAGGAAGTAACTTTGAATATTCGGGTAGAAAACCTTTAGATGCTAGACAGTTATGTGACAGTTTGGAAGTATTAAAAGCTAATGTAAACAATATTTTATATCCACCAGGTTTTAAAGTGTTTTGTTTATTAGAACATAAGGAATATAGAAATACTGCAAAGATGAATGAAACACCTGTGTGGGAAGAAAACACCAATGGGGGTAAAGCATGGGTAAAACAAGTAGAAGAACCTTCTGATAAAAACCTGTTATGGGTTAGAGAAGATGATGAAGTACCAATGTTAGACGGGCAGTATACTATGGATGATATAGCAAACATGTTAAAAGCCTATACGAAAAAAGTAGATGCTGTAATGGATATTGTTAAAACGTTACAAAAGGATGTTGAATATATTAAAAAACATGGTACTGTTGTTAAACCCGATAATCCCGATACGGATATTGATAATGCTTTAGTAACAGAAGACGGAACTTATTTAGTAACAGAAGACGGAGTATACTTGATTACACAAGGAGGTTCAGTAAATCCCGAACCAGTTCCCGAAGGTGAAAAATTAACAACTTCAGACGGCAAATATCTTGTAACAGATAAACAACAGTTTATTAAAATAAGTAGATAGGAGGAATTAAAAATGTCAAATGAAATGGTAACAATAGACCAGTTAACAGAGATTTTAAATGTAATCCCTAATGACACATATGCCTTGGTTAATGAGAAAGGCGTTACTAAGAAAATCAAGTTGGAAACTTTAATTAATAAAACTTTAAATGATGTGCAAATTTTAGAAATAGAAGGTATAGCAACAAAAGATAAGACTTTGAAAGGCGCATTAGTAGAACTTAGTACACAAATTAGAGATATTCCAACTTTATTTAGCACTGAACAAACAGAGGATTATTACAAAATAAAATACAATAATATAGTAATAGCAACAATACCATTAGGTAAGGGTTCTGTTACACCTACAACGAAATACAGTATAACAAACAATTTATCACACGCTAGAAACAGTAATACGGCAACCTTTATAGAAGAAAATTCTCCTTATAATGCTACTATAACTGCTAATAGCAATTATAGGATAAAAAATGTAACAGTAACTATGTATGGTACAGATGTTACAAATGATGTATATTCAAATGGTACAATAAATATACCTAGAGTTATTGGAAATATTGTCATAACAGTAACAACTGAAAGTATTGCTGGTGGAGATGACACTTCAAATTTAGAAGGAATACTAAAAGATAGATTATTAGTATGGCATGACGAATTTGATGATGCTACACTTGATACAACTAAATGGAGATATGCTACTCATAATAGTGGGGGTAGTGAACAACAAGCATATACAGTAGGTAGAACTGAAAATGTTAGACTAGAGAATAGTAATTTAATACTAGAAGCAAAAAAAGACGGCTATGTTGACGGCTGGACATGGAGTAGTGGTAGAATAGATACAAGTGGATTAGCAGGGTTTAAGTATGGTAGATTAGAAGCAAAATTAAGATATGACGTAGTATCTGGTGCATTCCCAGCCTTTTGGACGATTGGGACTTGTGCATATTATCCGACAGGAGAAAACGTACATGGTGTTAAAAAAAGTTTGGGAACTCAATGGGCGCAAAATGGTGAAATAGATATGTTCGAAGGTAGAGGAACTAATAGCGAAATTAGTCAAGGTGGTTTCTATAATCAAGATGACGGAAAAGGCAATTTAAATATGGTATTTGGAACTAAAAATATTGATGCGTCACAATATCATGTATATGCTGTAGAATGGACAGACACAACAATTATAGCATATATAGACGGTGTTGAAACTGGAAGAAAAAATATATCAGATGTAACATCATGGCATAGACCTATGTACATTATATTAAATATGGCAGTAGGTTCTACAGGAGGATACCCTACAGATGACTGTACTTCAATGAAAATGGAAGTAGACTGGGTTAGAGTTTATGCTCCTAAATCAGTTACAGAAAAAACAGAGGTTCAATCTATTTCATTAAGTCAAAATACTTTATCATTTAATATGGGTGATGACCCAATTGATGTTTATTACACAGTTAACCCTTCTACAGCATGGGATAACAACGTTAATTACGAGTCAAGTAATACTAGCGTAGCAACAGTTTATGGTTCAAGAATAACTCCTGTAGGTACAGGTAGTTGTAAAATAACAGCTAGAGCAACTAATGGCGTTACAGCTACTATTAATGTAACTGTGGCAGAAAGTACAAATATAAACTCTACTGCTATATCCTTAAATAAAAATACGTTAGAAATTTATGAAGGAACTAGCAGTACACTTATAGCAACAGCTACACCTGCCAACCATACGGATTCTATCCTTTGGAAATCAAGTAATACCGATGTGGCTACAGTAGCTAATGGTGTTGTTACATGTAAGACTAAAGGTGTTTGTACTATAACTGCATATTCAAGTGCCAATGAAAATGTAAAAGCAGAATGTGCCATAACAGTAAAAGAAGCAGTTCAACTTACAGGGCATACAACAAGTGGATTAACACTTCAATTAGATAGAAATGGTATGTCAAGTACGTCATGGAAGAATAAAATAGATAACGTTGTGTTACCTTGGAAAGTTGCAACTAATAACTCTACAGATATAGCATCATATATGAAATTTGACGGAGATAGTTTCTATTGGGCAGGAGCAAACTATAAAGACCACTTAACTCTAGGTGGATTTAGTGACTACTATGACTTTGGAGAATCACAAACTATTATATTAGCAGGTGATTTTAGTAATGTTGTAAATCCAATATTATCCAATAAACAAAAATTATCGCAAAATGCTAATTTAGCTTGTATGAACAACAACGGAATAACATATTCTGATGCTAGTGGAAATAGATTAGGTGCAATAAGCTTGAGTACAACAGAACAAAATTATAATATAAATGGTTGTATAGCATTACGTTACAATAAGGAATCTTTAAGAGTAGATACTGATACTATGACGTTTACTGGTAGCACTGTAAATAATAAAAACGTAGTATTATCATCTGCGTTTAGCCAAGGAAGTTATCCTGCATTACTAGGTAACATAGGTACAGCAAAAGCCTATTTCAAAGTAGTGCTAGTTTATAACAGGGTACTATCTAACACAGAAATACAAACAACTATGAACGCTATAAAAACTTTTTTAAATTCGTAATTAAAAATATTGCGAACTAAAATTATAGGAAAGGGATACCCCTTTCCTTGATATAATAATAAAGAGAGGTGATATTATATGGCAACTGTAACGATTGATAAATTAGCAGAATTATTAAGTTTAACTCCAGGTTCTGATTACTTACCTGTAATGTCGGGTGGTGTAACAAAAAAGGTTGCGATACAAAGTATAATTGACAAGTCACATGATACACTTAGGGTGTTAGGGGATGACAATGTAAAATATATTTTAGAAGTTGTAAATGGTGAATTAAGAGCTGTACCCGAAGAAGTGTACACTAGAGCAGACGCTCAAGAAGGTGAGAACACTTTATATGACGGGTTAGTAATAAACCAAATGTATGGTGGAGGTACAGGTGTAGAAACAACTCCTGTGTCACACTCATTCATAGAGTTATACAATTTTAGGGACAATGACTTAAACCTAAAAGGTGTGTACCTTTGGTACAGAGCAAAAGCTGGTACATGGGAAAGTCTACCACTAAAAGGTATTGTTCCAGCAAAACACAGCTTCTTGATAAGATGTGGTAAACACCAAGATTTTTATGCTGACGGAGTAAGATGTAACATAACAGATTATGATATGTCATGGGATAAAAAACTTGTTAATAAAGGTTTCTCTGTTTACCTATGTATAGGTGCAGATACTCCCGAAGATAATCCAACAAGACAAACAAAAGATGCATTGGGAAACGTAACAGCAACTAATGGGCGTTACATAGACTTACTAGGCTGTGGAGGTAAAAATGCAGATGAAACAGTAGTAGCGTATGAAACACGTTATCTACACTGTATGGATAAAAATACAGCTGTGCATAGAGTGGATTACGCTAATGCATCTTTAGATAAAACTAAAAATATAGGAAGTAACGCTTTAGTAAAAGGTAACAATGAAGCCGACTGTGAACCTATAAATTACTTAACATGTAACGTGGATGTTTATAGACCAAGATGTGTAAAAGACGGGCGTTGGAATGAATTTTATGACAAACCTAAACAAACAGCTACAACACCTTCAATGGTAAACATATGTTTCGGTAACGCTGAAACAACACGTACCTTCACTTTCCAAACACCTTTAACAAAGGAAGGTTTTGTGAAGTATAGAAAAGAGGGTGAAACAACTTGGACTAGAGTTGAAACAACAACAGAAGTAGCGTCACATGTTGACGGGGACACAACTGTGCATAGAGCAATAGTACATGACATACCAGTGGGTAAATATGAATACCAAGTTGGTACAGAAGGTTGTTCAAGTGATATATTCACTTTTGAGGTGAAACAGTTTACAGACGCTACACCAATAAATATGTTATGGACTACTGACCAACAAAGTTGGACTGAACGTGAGTATGACGTTTGGAGAATTGCTGGTAAAGTGCTAAACCCTAAAGCGTCACAGTTTGACTTCCATTTAAACACAGGTGATATTTCTCAAAATGCGTCACGTACATTTGAATGGAAATACTATTACGATTATGCTAAGGACATAACACGTAACATGCCACATGTAATAGCTTGTGGTAATAATGACTTAATTGCTAAGAAATTCTCGGACGCATTTAACTATTACATTACAAACGAAAATAAACATAGTAACAGTGTTTATTGGTTCGATTTAGGTTACACTCATTTTGTAGTGTTAAACAGTAACGAAGATAAAACGTACATGAATGGTCAAGGAAGTATAGGAGGTTACGCTGATACTGATGCATACTTACAAGCACAAGCTGAATGGTTAGATACCCATTTAACAGAAGTAGAAGCTAGGGCAACAAAACCACGTTGGGTTATACTTATAGCACATTTAAGTCCATTCACAGTAGGACGTGCTAAAAGATTACAACGTTGGATAGCTACAATAGAAAAGCATAAAGTAGATTTATTCCTATGTGGTCATAACCATGCTTACAGTAGAAGTAAAGCGTTATATACAGGATTTGATTATAATAAAAGTCCAGCTTATAACGATTACGTAATAAAATCGGGTAAAACAGAACCAACAATAGTAGATGAATTTAAAGCAGACGGAGTAACAGAAATAAACAGAGTAGAAGACAAAGCAAATGGAACAGTTTATATACTTAATCAAGCATGTGGATTTAAATTAACTGGTAAAGAAAAACCTATTACATTACATTCTAGTATTCAAGGTACAAAACATGACAATGGTAATAGACAGCCATGGTGGATTGCTCAACAGTCATCACCTACGAACCCATGTTACTGTACTTTAAACATAACAAAAGACAAAATAGAATATAAAGCTATTGCAATAAAAGGAATTGTAACCTATGATGAATATAAGAACACTATTGTTAATGAGGATTTATCTAAAGTAACAGAGGAAGTGTTCGATACCCTAACAATAAACTACGCTGACAGAAATAAATAATTTTAGGAGGTGTTCACGATATGTATGTTTGGGATGATAAGAAAAAACAATACGTGTCAGACACTCCAGCCAGTCGAATCCCTGTAAAGGATTCGGCTGAACTCTTTGATAGTAACAACGTTGAAGGAGCATTAGCAGAATTAGCTGGAGAACGTGACGCACAGGGTATAACATTACAAGACCATACAGGTAAAATTGAAAACCTTACCGAAGCTGTTGATTGGTTAAAAGCTAATGGTGGAGGGGGTGGAGGTACAGGTGGTGGAGGTACTGTAATGCCTACAATATCCACTACAGACGAATTGAGTCAAGTTGTACCTAAAGGCCAAGAAATAGTATTAAATGTATTCTTTAGTTCACCCAATTTAGGTCAAGGTTCATTAGTGTTACTCGTTAACAATAAGGAAGTTAACAGTTTTACAGTTAAACAAGGGTCTAACAGTATAAATATTGGGGCATTAAAAGATTTACGTAATAAGGTTGTAATATATGTCAAAGATAGAGCAAACTTGGTATCTAATGAAATAACATATAATATCATAAATGGTGGTGTTAGTTTAACACTAGACTTTGATTATTATGCAGATTATCCAGCAGATAAGGATGTATTAATGCGTTACAATATAGATACAGACCTAGAGGATGTACAATTAGAGGTAACAGTAGATAACAATAAATCAAGTGTAGCTTGTAAAAATGGATATAATGAATACTACTTTAAAAACCTAACAGTAGGTATACATGCTGTAACAGTAAGAGCCATAAGTGGTAAATTTATATCTGAAACATATAACTTTAACTTGGTAATTATCAACTCTGACAGTTTATATATTTCATCTACCTTTGGCGAAAATCCAAAGTGTACACTAGGTGTTCCAGTTGTAATAGATTATCGTATTTCATATAAGGATGACACAGCTATTACACTTGTACTGACACTTGACGGGAAAGTAAATAAAACGCTAACAAGTAAAAGAGGTAGTTATGCTTGGACTTTAAACGATATGACACTAGGTAGCCATAGTTATAAAATAGATTGTACTTTAGGTGCAGATACTGTTTCACTAGAAGGTACTTTTGTTGTAGAAGCTGGGGATTACACTCCGTTACAAATAAATACTGACGGGTTACGTTATCAAATGGGTTGTGCTAATAGAACAAACCAAGATGACGACAGGGAAGAATTTGTATATGACAATGGTACAAGTCAGATAACAACTAGATTAAAAGGTTTCAACTTTGAAACAAATGGTTGGTTAGACGGGGCATTAGTGTGTAATGGGGGAGCATATGCTGAAATAGATTATGCTTGTATGGCAGAAAATGCTCCTTACAGTTTAACAGTGGAAATAGATTTTAAAGCTACTGACATAGGTATTCATGATGCTAGAGTTTTGGAGTGTAGAGATACTGATACTAAAAAAGGTTTCCATGTTGCACTTACAGAAGCAAAACTAAATTCTATTTCACAGGAAGCAAAAGTTTACATTACACCTGAAGAACGTACAACGGTTTCTTTACAAATAGATAGACAAAACAAGTTTGCTAAGATTTATGTAAATGGTATTATCACATCTGCATTTAAACTTACTGACAGTGGTAGTGGTACAGCTACAGTACTTGAAAGTTTCGCACATAACGGAAAGATTTATGTAGGATGTGACAAGAATTTAGATAACATAGGTAACTGTACTATTTATGACATAAGAGTGTATGAGAGAAGGGTTTCTAATGATGAAATAGTTAAAAACGTTATTGCACAGGAAAAAGACCTTAGAAAACAAGAGGATTTATATAACTTCTGCTTTAATAACAATACATTATCAACTATGAGGTTATACTCTGACGAAGTTGAAAATAAAGTAGAGAACATGACAAATACAAATAAGATAACAATGAGGGCAGTATATAGAAGTACTAATACAGAAAAATATGGTCAACCTTTTGAATTGAAATACTGTAAAGTATATTGGCAAGGTACATCATCATTAGATTATATTAGAAAAAACTATAACTTGGAACTATATGATGATGACTTGAGGGAATTTTATTATAGTCCGTACCCTAATGCTGTGCAGGAATATTTATTCTGTTTAAAATGTGACTACATGGAAAGTTCACATGCACGTAACGTAGGTATAGGTAACTTAATAAATAAATATTGGTACACAAGTAAGAACCCAGCACAATTAAAAAATGACATGGTACAAAATGCTGTACAAGGTTTCCCTATGTTACTTTACATCAATGATGAATTTATGGGAGTTTACAACTTTAATACAGACCGTTACAGCAACGCAAGTTTTGGGTACACAGGGGATAACTGTTTAGCCTATGAATTGTCTGCCAACTCTGACACAACTGCTGGTGCATTTATTACCTATGACAAAAATAAACATGAAGGCAACGAAATAGATTATTACAAAAGGGATTTCATGTGTCTATATCCACCTACAAGACGTGCTGGAAATGATACAATGGATGAAATAATCGACCTTGTAAAATTTGTAGATAAGTCATCGGACGAAGAATTTGTTACAAACATAAATAATAACGTGTATTTTAATAAGGAATATCTGTTACGTTACTTAATTTACTGTCTTGTAATGGGAGCAGTAGACTCTTTAGGTAAGAATATGAAACTTGCAACATGGGATAATGGTAAAACATGGTATCCTCAAATTTATGACTGCGATACAACAATGGGATTAGACAACAGTGGTATGTTATATTACACAGACAGTAGTATGAAAATACAAGCTGGAACATATAACACAAGTAGTTCAAGATTATGGTCAAGATTAATAGAGTTAATGTGGGCAGACATACAAGCCGAATATGTAAAAATGCGTAACACATATTTAACTTTGGATAATCTTTATTCATGTATCATAGATAATCAAATGGATTTAATTCCAGCTACTTATTATAACTCCGACTGTGAAACAAAATATTTACAATTTGGAGCGTTATATTTAGATGTGTTACATGGTCAAGGTAAACAACAAGTAATGGAATGGCTACGTGCTAGATTATTATTCCTAGACACTTATATGGAATATTGGACTACAACAAGTGAGTTCATTTCGTTACGTGCAGGTAAAGACGGGTTAGCATATATAGATTTGGAAATGTTTGATAATATGTATGCCCAAATAAAATGGCGTAACACAGGTAAAGAAGATGATGCACTTGCAATACAAATAAAAGAGGTTAAGAAAAATACTGTAACAAGATTTGAGTTTAAGGTACAGGCATCAACAGACCAAGAAATACGTATTTTCGGGGCAAACTATGTTAAGTCTTTAGGTGATTTATCAAACTTAGAATTGGTAAAAATAGATGTATCTAATGCCACAAGACTTACAAAAATGGAATGTCACAGTTCAAAATTAAAGAATGTTATACTAAGTACATGTACTAATTTACAGCATGTGGATTTAAAAGATTGTTCTACTCTAGGGTCAACTGAACAGTCTACTAAAAACTTGGATGTTTCAAATTGTAGTAACTTGAAATATGTAAATTGCCAAAATACGCAATTACAAGGTATAACACTTAATCCTAATGGTAGTAATATAAAAGAAGTGTGGTATCCTAAATCTATACAAACAGTTTCTTTTGCCAACTGTCCTCAACTTGAAACAGTAGGGTTAGAAGAAGGACATAGTTGTAATGAACTACGTTTGGTAAACTGTCCTAATGTTATAATGTTTGGCGATAGAAATTACAGTGACACATATAAGGATTACTTATACAATAATAGTAAATTCTTAAATGGCGTACAAAATATTTATATAGATGCATCATGTTTAGGCTTTACAGAATGGGAAATGAAAGATTGCAATAAAGGATTTACTTCTATTGTTATAAAAAATGTACCTAATATGAAAAAATTGATATTAGGCGTAAATAACACTAAAGAAGATGTATATTATACAAAGGGTACAGATTTCGGAGGTAAGAACCTTAGTGACTTATTAGCTAAAAAGGATTGCACTATAGAATTAAGCAATACAGGAATAACTGAATTGATATTTACAGCTTTCCAACGTAAAAGTTACTCACCTAATTGGCGAGACGGGAGGGAGTATCAAAGCTATGCAGGAGTATTTAACACCTATCACATGGGTAGTTTCTCTGCAAAATCTTTAGATTTATCGAACACAAAACTGGAAAAAGTAAAATTTCTATGTTGTTGTGATATATATAAGGTATTAGTACCAAGTACTTTAACAGATTTAGTGGCAGATAGTTTCTTTGATATGCACAAAGATTTCTACGGAGCTAGTGCCAATTTAGTAGATATAGGTTTTGAAAATCATCATTATAAAGACGGGAAAGACCTTTTAATATTGAATACTAATACTAAATTTGCAGTAAGACAATATGGTATCGGTACAGTTAATACAGGAAATACAATAAGACTTCCTAATGCTTGTAGTGGGTCTACCTTATGGAAAGTGTGGTGTCCTAATAATACAGAAGAACCAACAGACGTAACAGATGATACAGGAACATTAGCATATACATGGGATTTAAAGGGGTTAAAATTAAATACCTGTTGGCTATGGGAATTAAACACTGCTGTACTATATGAACAAACTTATTCTTCTAAAAATAATTACAATCAAGATATAGAAACAGGAGGATATAATGGACTTATTAAATCTATGTATAATGAGTATAAAATACAAATACGTAACATGGATTTAAAATGTAAGGAGTACCAATTACTAACTTATCCTAGAGCATTTTATATCGAAGAACCTTATGTAGGTTGTACAGTAGATTACACAGAATTTACAGGAATGGCACTTAATTTTGGGTTCGCCTATACTAAAAATTTAAATTATGTAATGTCTAATGATTTGGAAGCCTTTGTTAATATACCAACCTATATATACAAACCTATGTACAAATTGGAATCAAATATAATCGGTTGGGATTTAGTTGAAGCTGTAAATAAAAGAACTATAGATGCCTGGGAATTACGTGACATAATTCAATATGCTAAATTAAAGGAACAAACAGAAGAAGAAGCTATAGACCTAACAGTAAATATTCCCGCTAATTGGAATTCTTTAAATACGGATGTAACCACAGACGTTAGCTACAAATTAATGTATGGTTCAAACCTAAAATATTTAAAGAATTTAAGAATTAAGGGTTATTTAAGAACAAGAGGTCTTTTATCCTCTAGTGGATTAATAAAAATTCAAAATATAGAAATACAAGTGTCTACACCTGGTGATTCTGATTGCAGTAGTGAAATGTTTCGAGATAGCAAAGATTTAATAAGTGTAGGTAACATAAATATTACTTTTCCAACAGATGCTCCAATATGTAATGTCGGAAGAATTTGTGGGGAAAGAATGTTTTTAAATGGTATGTTTTACGGATGTCCTAATCTAGTAAGTGTAGGTGATGTCACAGGTAACAGACCTATTTCTGAGGTGTATCAATATTTAAACTCTAGTAATGTTAATATGGTAGAGAGTGCTGATAGAGCGTTTTTTAACTGTTCAAAACTAGAGAGTATAGGGGATTTAAGTTATTTAAACCCTGTAAACATAGGTGACATGCTTTCAGGTTGCTCATCTTTAAAAACAGTCAAAAAATTACCTAACCTTTCTAGGATATGCACAAGTTATAACGCTTTTAAAGAGGTAACTATAGATTTAAGTTTAGAAGGATTAGATTCTAATTTACAATCCGTAAGTTTTGAAAAATTTTTTATGGGATATTTAGGAAAACACATAACAGGTATGTATATACCAGTTAATATATATAATACAAGACATATGTATAGTGGTGCAAAGAATTTAATATTGGTTGAACCCGAAGGGCATTTTACAGAAGAAAAACATGCAAATTGTGCTGTTACAAGTATGTATCAAATGTATGTAGGTTGTAGAGGTGAAATGTTACCAAGTACTATAATAGTTCCTAAAAAAGTTACGGAGTGTGAAAGAATGTTAGAGGGAATAAAATATGATGTAAGTTCGGGAATAGAACATACACTTACAATAAAAATATTAGGCTCTAAACTTACCAATTTTTTACACTATCAAGGAGCTATAGCAGGTCTTACTACTTTAAATATGCAATTTCAAGAAACACTAGAAGGTACATTAGATATGTCATGGCTGGGTTCTTATAATACATCAGCAAATGGCGTATATTTTAAAAACTTAAATATAAATTGGGATAAAATACCAAGATGTAAAGGGGCATTCATGCTAAGGGATAATCAATGTACAGTAAATTTAAATTATTATGATTTAAATACAATATGGGAAGGTAGTGGAAATCAGCTATTTTATTCTGCTGATATAAACCCTACTTGGCATGGAACAGCCTCACACGATTTATGTTTTGCTAAGGCAACAATTTCTACAAAAGCATTAACTGCTTTAATACCTTTGTTAGAGAAAGTGGAAAGTGCCAAATTATATTTAGGTACAACCTCAAAAAATAGACTTACAAATGAACAAAAAGCAGAAATAACAGCTAAAGGTTGGACTATTGTATAGGAGGTGATACGTATGCACATAGTGCAAGAAGGAAAGTTAAGATACTTAGTTCCCGAAGAAGGTAAAAAGTTGGTATTAAATGGTGTGGTGCTTGAAAGTGAAGTGATATTAGGCATAAACGATAATGGAGAAGATTTTACAGAGGTAGATGATGCAACATATGTACCACCTGTGGAAGAACCAAGTGAAACACCCGACCCTTTGGTTACCCTTAAAAAGAACCAAATTGCATTAAGCAAGAAAAACTTGGCTAATTATTTAGCCGAAAATCCTTTATTTAGTAAGTGTAAGTATGAGGAAGGACGATACTATAATGTAACAGCAGAAAAACAGCAACAACTAACAAGTAAAGTTTTAATGGCAACTATGTATGCACAAACAGGTATGCCATATAACCTAACATGGAATGACACAGGTGACATATGTGAGAGTTGGGAACTGTCACAGTTACAACAGTTATCTATGGAAATAGATGCTTATGTAACACCCCTTGTTTCATTACAGCAAACAATGGAAGTAACAATAAATGACTGTGTAACACAGGAAGAAGTGTTAAGTGTAAATGTGGAATATACAGATGAACAAGTTAAAAAATGGTTGGAAACACACACTTTATAAGAACTCTGTAATATTCTTTATTTTCGGTGTTTCTTATGTATTCCTAGAAATCTTTTACAGAGGATATAGTGCAACACCTATGTTCTTTGTAGGAGGTTTATGTGGATTGCTAATCGGATTAATCAATGAGGTTACTCCTAAAATGCCCGTTTTATTACAGATGTTATTAGGAAGTATTATTGTTACATGCATTGAATTTGTTACAGGTTACATACTTAATATAAAACTTGGGTTACATATATGGGATTACAGTAACTTGAGATTTAATATATTAGGTCAAATTAGTTTGTTGTTTAGTGTGTTATGGTTTTTCCTTAGCTTCGTTGTTATACATATGGATGACATTTTAAGACGTGATGTAATACAATAATAACAGGGCGTAATGCCCTGTTATTTTAATAATAGGAAAGATATAGTATAATAAAAATATGGAGGTGAAAGTATATGACTACAGGTAACAGAACACGAAAAGGTCAGATACAATTTAAACATGGATTTGCTAGAGATGTACCAAAGCGTATGTCAGTAGCAGAACCTGGATTTTCAGTAGATACCCTAGATTTATACATAGGTATGGGTTCTACTAAACCACCCGTAAATATTACTGGGGGATTAAAAGAACAAATAAAAGCAGTACAACAACAATTAGAAGAATTTGGGACAAGAAAATTTCAAACAGATTTAATAGATACAACAACATTAGAAAAAGTAGGGAGTATATTTATAGATACAGAAGGTATTAAATTTGTAGACAATGACGGGAATATTTTAATAAAAATTGGTTCTGATTTTGACTCCGTTTTTCAAAGTGTTACAGCAAAAGATATAAATTGGGAAACATTACAATTATTACGTGTGACAAAGGAAGTACCAAGTACTTTATATGTATCCCCTAATGCAACAGGTGACGGGACAGGACGTAATACTTCAAATAAAGCTGATAGTATAGAGGATATTGCTAACTATATTAAATCTTTTGGGTGTTACTTAGATAGAGATGTTACAGTAAAAATTGAAAATGGCGATTATTACAATTTAGACAAACCAGTATTTGAAGGGTTAATAGGTAATGGAAAGATAATATTAGATTTTAGTAAAGAAGTTAAAGGTCAGTATGCAATAAAAGCATGTAACAATACAGTAGTATTACAAATAGAGGGGCAAAGATATAATCATTTAAGTGATGTGGGAGCAGTATTAGATAGTCCTAAAGGATGTAACGCTTTATTAATAGCAGATAATGCCACAATACAGGTAAGAGGTATACGTAGTAAAAAGATAACGGATACAACATTTATAGACACGTTTGCTTTAATAAAAAATGGTGGTGTCATATTCGTTAATAACTGCGATGTGGCACAATATGAAAACCAATATTATGGTAAAGACATGTTTACAATACATGACCAAAATAATATAGGTAACTGTACAAGACGTTTAGCAGGTATAAATGGTGTAATGTATTATGGGGGTTACAGAATAAACCCTAAGAATATTAATGAATTAGATTCTTTATCTTTTGTGGCGTTACATAATTACACTTCACCAAATACTTCTACAGGTAAAGATAGTTTATATGTGCCTTCAGCAGGTAGTGGAGGTAGCACAGACCCAGGTGGAGGTGAAACACCTAGTCCTAATCCTAATCCTAACCCACCTGTTACACCACCACAGGAAGTACGTAAGACAGTAAGTAAGGTATTTGATTTAACTAATCTGCATACTACAGTAAGTGGTAGTGGTTTATACACAAGTACTAAAACTACACAAATGGGTCAAGGTCACTGGGTTAATTCTAGTGGTAAAGCGTATCAAAATCATACAGGTCATGGTACAATTCCAACAGGAGTTAAAACTTATGTATCTGATGCAATAGAGGGTACAGTTGAAATAACACTTACATTACACAGAGTAAATTCGGGTCATGGTTATGCTGGAGCAGTACCAGTACCAAAAGTAAAACGCCCTAATGGAGCATATTACAATGAAGGCAAAGGTGTTGCACGTAACAGTAACATTACTTTAACTTTACCTAGTGATATTGTTACAGCAATATGTGACGGAAGTATGACAGAGGTACAAACTTATTCTTCTCGTCAAGATGATTATGCGTTCTTTGATGTGGCTTCAATTAAAGTAACGTGTACAAAGATAATACAAGTATAGGAGGTAGATATTTATGAGTAAATATTTAGTAGGAATAGATGCAGGTCACAGTCTTGTGACAGGAGGTAAAAGAACTCCACCAATTTTAGCAGATATAAAAGATGCTAAAGGTAATGTGATAAAGAAAAAAGGTCAAATAATACATGAATATGAATTTAATAAAAAGGTGTCATATGCATTAGGCGATGCACTTAAAAGATGTCACATAGGTGTTGCATATTCGGGATTTAAAGATAACACAGATACACCTTTAGCTACTAGAGCAAAACATTTTAATAGTTTAGGTGTAGATTTAGTTGTATCAAACCACTTTAATGCTAGTGGTAACTGCTTAAAATTCCAAACTAGAGTTAAAGGTTTATTAGTATTAAAAACTAAAGGTTGTTCTTCTAAATCCGTTTCTTTAGCGAAACATGTACATTCTGAATTAAAAGAAGCGTTACAACCCGAAAGAGATTATGGTGTAGTACAAGACACTGAAATGTGTGGATTCACTCTTGCAATACTTAGACAAACAAAAGCACCAGCTATTTTAATTGAATATGGTTTCATGGATTATTGGAAAGAAGCTAAACACATGTTAGATGAGGATTTCATTGAAAAATGTGCAGAAGCAACAGCAAGAGGTGTATGTAAACAATTAGGTGTAACATACATTAAAAAAGGTGTAAAACACCATACTGAATTACCTAAATATGTTAGGATAATAAAACCAGTCAACTTTAGAAGTGAGCCAAGTTGGGAAGATGATGTTGTCATAAAAGAATTAGAGGTGGGAACAGCTTTAACTGTTTTAGACAAAGTAAAAGTAGGTTCTAGTTATATGTATAAAACGCCATACGGGTATGTTACAGCTAACGAAACATGGGTTGAACCTGTGTATGAATATTAAGACAACAATCTTTGGTAATGCCAAAGTTGTATAAATTACATTAAAGGAGGTATGTTTTATGGAAGCATTAGTAAGCCAATATGTAACAGGAGAATTAGCTTTATTAGTAGCATGTTTAATGATTATAGGGAAAGTGCTTAAAACGTATAAATACCTAGATAACAAGTGGATTCCTTTAGTTCTTTTACCAATTTCTATAGTAATAGTATTTGGTATAAAAGGTATTGATTACGTTAATTTCCTTATCGCAATTTTATGTTGGGGTGTATCCATAGGAATACATCAAACATATAAACAAGTTACAGGAGCAAAAAGTAATGATGTAACAGATAAGTAGGTGATACGTTATGGATAACGAAAAATACTTACTTAAAATGTTACAGGATATTTCTGAAATGAACGCTACTTTACAAGGAATACAAAATGACATAAAAGACATACAGAAAATAGTTAAGAAGGTAGATGTAATAGAAGAAGACGTAAAACATCTGCAAAAGGAAGTAGATGACCTAGAGGAAGTATCAAGTAGAGTACTCCCCTTGGAAGAAAGGGTTAAACATTTAGAGGAAAAACATAAAGCAACGAGTGGAGCGATTATAACAATTATTTCTGCTTTAGTAGTGGAATTTTTTAGTCACTTCCTTTAAACTTGAAAGACGGCTGAAAGGTCGTCTTTTCTTGTTTCGGTCGCTTGACAAGCGTTTAAGGACACGTGTAAAATATTATTAACACTTGAAAAGTGTTTAAATAAATATTGTTAGGTTGTTAAACCTAACGTAAAGAAAGGAGTTATAAATATGATAGTAATACAGGATAAGTGTTACATTAATGAAGCCGATTTAACTACAAAAGAGATTGAGGAAATTAAAGACGATTTAACAGTGGAAAACCAAGCATATTATAACGCTTTACGTTATTCGGGGTACAACTCAACTCGCATACCTAAGAATATTTATTTATATTCCCATGATAGGAAAAATCACCAATATGTAATCCCTAGAGGTTATGGTTATACCATGCTAGACAAATACATTGATAAATCCCTGGAACATACTGTAAAGTTCCCACAGAGCCTAATACAATTAAGAGATGTGCAAAAAGAAGCAGAAAAAGCATACTTTAATGACACAACAAAAGGATTAATTGTATTAAATACAGGCATGGGTAAATCAATACTAGGGTTACATATTTCTTTTATGTTACGCCAAAAAACTTTAATTGTGGTACATAAAGACGATTTAGTAAAAGGGTGGCAAAAAGATGCAAAAGTAGTGTTCGGTGATAATTTTAAAATGGGATTAATAAAAGCTAAAAAGTTTGAAATAGGGGAGCAAATAACAATAGCCACTATTCAAACTTTAAATAGGTTAGACAGTGATAAGCTACGTTACGTTACAGAAGAATTTGGGTGTGTCATAGTTGATGAAGTACATAGAGCAGGAAGTAAGCAATATGATTTAATCAACGAATTTAAAGGGGCATACAGAATAGGATTAACTGCTACCCTAGAGAGGTCAGATTCTTTCGCCAAAAATATATACGCTATGTTTGGTGATGTAGCTTATTATCATAAAGTTAAAAAATCGGAAGACATATTACCTGTAAAAGTATTTATGCGTAACACAGGTATTCGTTACATTCCTAAGTGTTATAAAAAAGGTACGAAGTATGTACATATTCCTAAAGAAGAATGGCATTTATATCACCCACTTTATAATGTAACAGATGTACCACATAAATTACTTAAAGGTATAAATTATTTTGACATAGAAAATAACATGGTAGAAAATACCCGTTATATGAAAATGGTGTTACGTGATGTAATAAGTGAAGTAAAGAAAGGTCATAAATGTGTAATGGCATTTAAACAGAAACAGCACATAGATTTATATGCAAAATATTTGGAAGCTGAAAATATAAATCATTACAAGTATTATGGTGATAGTAAAGATAGTAAAGATGTAATGTTACAGGAAGCAGAAAAAGCTGATGTAACACTTGTTACATATGGAATTGCCACAGAAGGTACAAATGTTAAGTCATGGCAGTCTTTATTTTTAGTAGCTTCAATAAATGACGCAAAGAATACAGAGCAGATAGTCGGAAGAATACGTAGAACCGATAATAAGAAGAAGGAAGCCTATGTGTTTGATTATTATAGTAATGATGTTTGGGGTACACGTAGACACAAAGACACAAGACGAAGACGTTACCTTGATTTAGGCTTCACAGTTAAAGAGGTGTAGTATGAGATACTTTATATTAAGAATTTTAAATAAGTTAGGATTAGTACATAGTCCTAGCAGAATGTGGAACTCTAGGGAATAGGGTTCTTTTTTCTTGTTGACAACTTTTTGGACGTAACTTATACTTATTATTAGATACTGAAAATAAGAAAAACGGAGGTAAAGATATGAATATTAAAGAATTAGTAATGGAGTATAACAATATTAAAGAACAATGTAAGATAATGGATGCAAAGAAAAAGGAATTAGCAAATAAGATAAAAGAGATAGCAAAAGAAAAAGGAACACAAGACGCTAAAGGTAGTAGTTATTACACTACTGATGATAATTGGGTGTTAGGTAACATAAAAGCCACAACAATTAGATTTAACCAAGATAAGGCAAAAGCATTTTTAGAAGAACATCACAAAGATTTATTGGAACGTGTCACAGATACAGTTGAATATATAAATGAGGATAAAGTTGTAAAACTTGTTTCAGAAGGTTTACTTACTGTAGAAGAAGTGGAACAAATGAGTAACATTTCAGTAAGTTATAAAGTGGATTTAAGACAGCAAGAAGTAGAAGAAGAACCTAAAGAAATGCCAAAGGTTACGTGTAAACCACGTGTAAAAAAATTAGTCAGAAAGTAGGGATAATATGAGAGCTAAAGTTTATACATTAAAAAATGGAGAAAAAATAAAATTATATCCTATCAACGTATTAGCTAATGAATTAGGAAGAACATCACAAACTATACGAAAATGGGAAGTAGCTGGTATACTCCCTAAGCCAATTTTTAAAGATAAAAATGGTAGAAGAATGTATAGTGAAGAACAGATTGAAACAATAGTTAGGATAGCTGAACAGTGTAATGTAAGACAAGGTTACAGTGTTGCTAATACATCTTTTCCGAGAAAAGTGCATGACGCTTTAGAAGAAGTAAACAAACAATATTATTAAGGGGTGAATAAAATGGCATTAAAAAAGAAAGCCAAAAAAGAGGAAGTAACAGAAACTACTAATGCTAATATAGCAAAGGAAGTAGTTCAATCAGAAGTGTTAGAAAGGGCATTATATTATGTGACATTAAAATATTGTTTAGATACCACATATCTTTTAACTGGTTTCACTATGAAAGCTAAAGGTATAACAATAGTGGTAAGTAACAATGATGTAGATTGTGCATTTACTATTACAGGGGTAGACATAGTCGAAGCACTTATTAGTGGTGATGTAGACGTAAAAGATTTAGTATAATAAAGGTGCGTCACAGCGTAACGGTTGTGACGTATTTAAATATAAGGGGTGATTACATTGGCAAAGAAAATAATGAAAAAGAAAAATAAGGAAGTATACGAAAACACAACAGTAGAAAAAAATAAAGAAAAATTAAAAGAAGGAAATCCTGTAAATAAATTTGCACCTAACGTAGTTGGATTAAGTGTAGGTGTTACATTAAATTTAGGAGATTATCAATCATTACGTGTTGACTGCTGGATTTCTCAAGAAGTGCATGAGGGTGAAGATAGACAGGTAATAGTGAATGACTTGACAAAAGAGTTACAGGACAATATAAATTATGTATGTGATAAATTCACAGAAGAATAAAATTGAGAGGTAGTGAACATACAATGAACAACATTACATTAGGAATGAAACGTGACACGTCAGACATAAAAGATTTATTTAGAGAGCGTAGGAATCAAGCACAAACAAGTGCTAAAAAGGTTTTAATAAAGAAGAAACAAGTACCAAAACCACAACAAAGAGCATACATGGCAAAAGACATAGAAAACTATTCAAGTGCCGATATTCTTTGGTATTATAGAGATAAGTTAACAGCAAAAGGAATAAAGTATTACACAAGCCAAAAATTGGATATGCGTTACATGCGTAACATAAAAATTGCACAACAGACAATGGATAACGAGTTTATCTTAAAGATGTACGATTTTTTAATAGATAGTGGTCAAAAATATTTAGACATGCGTAAAACAAATCCCGATGTAATTATTTCGGGGTGGGCAAATAGAATAATAGCTGACACACAAGATTGGATAGACGGAACGTATAATGAAACGCCTAAAAATAGTAAGTTTAAAAATAGGGAATATGAGAAAGTTGCAGATGAACAAAGTAGTATAGGAGAGTGGGAATAATGCGTCCAATAAGAACAACTTTAAGTAATAAAAACTTGATAAACATGGGAGTGCCAAAAGCACTCCTAGATTTATCTTTAGAGGATTTAGATTTAAACGAAAAAATCTTAGATTATGTTCAAGGTTACATTGATAATATTGATACCAGCTTCAAGTATAACAAAGGGTTATTTTTGTATGGAAGTAATGGTACAGGAAAAACATCTATTGCATCAATAATAATAAAGGAAGCCTATAGACACCGTTATACAGCAAAACGTATGACATGGGTAGATTATATGACACTTTATACAAGAGCGTGGGGTTGTAACAACTTTGAATTAAAAATGCACACAGAAGATGTAATAAAGGACATTAAAGATAGAGAATTTTTAGTTTTAGAAGAAATAGGTAAAGAACAAGATAATAAGTTAGCCATGACATTATTGGAAGACTTGTTACGTCATAGAGAAGACAAGGGATTTCCTACTATTATATGCACCAATTTAGCACCTAAGAGTGTAGTTGAAAGATATGGGGCAAGTATAGAGTCTTTAATAAAAGGGAATATGACACCTATAAAATTAGTAGGTAAAGATAATAGAAAGGAGTAATTGAAATGTTACATGGAGATATAAGTAACCAAACAGCACCAATGTTATATGTGGATTTAGATGAATTAGTTACATTACAGGAAGTTCCCCCACACTCTTTGTGGGGAAGACTACTTCCCTTTAGAAAAAAGGAATATAGATATGACACAGCTAAACTAGCTTTTATATTAAAGGTAGTACACAGAACTGATATGAATGTGGTATTTGTAAGTAAAGATAAGCATTTTGCTAATTACATGATGAATAGACAAAACTTCTTTAAAGTATTTGGTAGTATTAGATTGAGTGTGAGGGTAACATATATGACACCCGAAATTTTGGAATTAGTGTTAAGTACAAGATGTGGTTATTTTGTTTCGGACAGCTATGGTCTAATTGACACTCCTTATATTTACTCGTATGATGAAATTAGAAAACTTATTTTTTAAATTAGATTGAGGTGAGAAACATGAGTGTAGAAATTGGGTTAATTTCAAAATTACTTGAAACAAAGGACTATGACATTTTAAAAGACAAGCAAATAACAGCAAAATACTTTGAAAAGGAATATCAACCCTGTATTAGATTTATAGACGATTTTTACATGAAAAATGGGACAGTACCTACAATACGTATATTTGAGAAAAAATTCCCGAATATAGAATTAGAAACGTATGAGGATAGCATAGGTACAGAAGAACCTCTAGCATATTGGTGTGACGAAATACGTGACAAGAAAACACATAACACTATAGTAGGTTACATGAATGAAGTAGCTGATATGTTAGAGAGTGGTCAAGTAAGTGATGCAGTAAAAAGTATTCGTAAATTGGTAAACAAAGTAGAATTAGATTTAACAGAAACAACAGCAGTAGATACAACAAAGGATGTAGATGACAGAAAAAAACGTTATGAAGAACGTAAACGTAATAAAGGTATATTAGGAATTGAAACAGGTATTAAGTTACTAGACTATATGCTTAAAGGGTTACAACCTAAACAACTTATTACACTCATGGCGAAAACTTCAACAGGGAAAGCAAACCCATTGAGTACGCCAGTTTTAACTCCTAAAGGTTTTGTACCTATGCGAGATATAAAAGTAGGTAGCAAAGTTATAGGAGAAGACGGAAAGCCATATAGTGTAACAGCAATTTATCCTCAAGGTGTAATAGATATTTATGAATTAACATTTAGTGACGGAACTACTTCAAGATGTAGTAAAGAACATTTATGGAAATTCAAAACACAAGATGATAGAAGTAGAAATAAAGAATGGAGAGTTGAAACATTAGGTCAATTAATGAAACGCCCCTTAAAACGTGGAAAAAGTTATAATCTATGTATTCCTGTAAATAAACCTGTAGAATTTGAGAGTTCAGATTTACCATTAAACGCATATGTTTTAGGATGTTTACTAGGTGACGGAGGATTTACAACAGATAGAATTACATTCACTAATCCCGAAAAAGATATACTGGAACATTTAAACCGACTTTTAAAAGATTGGGGAGAATTTACTTATCATAAGGGTACTAATTGTCAGTACGCTTTTAAAAGTGTAAATCCAAAGGCAAACAAATTATTTAGAGTAATAAAGAATTTAGGATTACAAGGTTTAAAAAGTAAAGATAAGTATATACCTAAAAATTATTTATTAGGTAGCATTAAAGATAGACAACTGTTGTTACAGGGATTATTTGATACAGACGGATGTATCCATAAAGACGGAACTTATAGTATAAGTACTTCAAGTGAACAGTTAAAGGATGACATAATGTTTTTATGTAGAAGTTTAGGTTATAGATGTACTTTTTCTTGTTACACTAGAGAAGGTGTAGAGTATGCTATACGTATTGCGACAGACGATATAATATTTAGTTCAGATAAGCATAAACAAAGATACGAAAATAGGGTTACACCTAAAAAACAACATTATTATGACATATTAAAAATAGTGGATATTAAAAAAGTAGGACAAGAAGAATGTCAATGTATATCTGTGGATAGTAAAGACCACACATATATTACAGACGATTTTATTGTTACACATAACACATGGCTTTTTATACTGTTTGCATGTTACATGTGGTTACAGGGTTATCGTGTAATGTTCTTTACAACAGAAATGAGTGAGGAACAAATAGAAGATAGACTAGAAGCTATGGCTATGGGTATGTTATATTCAGAGTTCAATTATAGTGATTTTAAGAGTGGTAAATTAACACCCGACCAAGAAAAGATTTATTATGAATTTTTAGAAACAAAGAAAGGTTTAGAAACGTTCATAATAGATACAGCGACAACTGTTTCATCTATTAGAGCAAAAGTAGAGTTACAGGAAGCTGACATAGTGTTTGTAGACTCTGCATATTTAATGGAAGATGAAGAAGGGGCAGAAGCAGACCATATGCGTGTAACACACATATTTAGGGGATTAAAAAAGTTAGCTAAGAGTTTGGAAATTCCTATTTGTGCAAATACACAACAAGATTTAAAAAGCAAAGGTGGACTTGAAAGTATAAACTTTGCAAGAGCCATTACACACGAATCAGATGTTGTCATGCGATTAGAGCGTACCGAAGACATGATTGAGGATAAAGAAGCTAAAATCGTTTTAGAAAAACAAAGAGAAGGTGTATTGGGAAGTGTAATGTTAAATTGGAACTTTGATACAATGAATTTTGGAGGTATATATGTGTCACAGGGAGAAAAAGATTACACAGAAAAAGAATTTGAAAATGGAGTTCTAGGTATAGATTAAGGAGGATATTAAGATGTTTCAGTATTTTTTATTAAAATCAAAAGTGGTAATACTTTATTTATTAAGTCTTGCTTTCGCTTGTGTAACATGGATAGATGCATATTGCATTTTAACTCAAAAACCCGTTTTTGGTATAAGTAGAACTTATTGGGGGTATGCAGTAGCTGATTTTGTTACATATGCATTACTAGCATATTTAAGAGATAGTGCTGGTTGTGAATTATATGATGTAATGGAAAATGCAAAATATTACGCTTCATTAGAAGCCGAAGAAGAAAAAGGGGATAAAGATGAGAACTAAAATAACTTTAAAAGATTTTGTGGAGAATTGTGTAGAGCCAAATTCCATATGTAGATTGTGGATTCCACATACAGGGAAAGCTCGAAGTGTAACCCACGCATTAGCTATGGGTGAGTTAGGTAGAGAAACTTTTATGAATTGGGAGTTGTTACAAGGTAAAGTTCCTCAAAGTAAATATTTAGATTGTACTTTTCAATATGTATCTGACGTTTATTGCGAAACGTGTAAGGAAGCTATAAATATATGTATATACGATGATAATATAAAACCCGAATTATATATTCGTTGCACATCTAAAACTAATAATTGTATAGGAGGTACAACATGTATAGAGTAGATTTTCAAATTGAAGCAGATGGAAGTGTTTGTGTTTATGTACAAGATGTAAGATTTCATTTTATGGGAGATACCCCACAACAAGCACAAGAAATGGCAACGAACTTTGTATTAAAGATGTTACAAGACGCTGGTAGAATAGGATGCTAAGCCGAGAACAAATATGTGACCTGTTATGGGAATTAGGAGCAAGTGAAGTGATAGACCACAGTAATAACAAGTGGATACGCTTCACTTGTACTGTCCATAAGGAGCAACACCCAAGTGCTGGTGTAAATGTAGAGCATAACATATTCAATTGTTTTGCCTGTGGAGCAAGTGGCACATTAGATTGGTTATGTTATTTATCAGATAAAGATAGATTTAAAAGTGTAATGAACGCCCGAAAATGGTTAGAAAAAAGATACCATATTAAGTTTGATGAAATGGACGAAGACATAATACACCAAGCACTTTTAACATATGACGAGTTACAGGAGAAAAAGCGTAACGTAACAGAAAAGGAAACATACAAAGTATTGCCATTAAAAACATTAGCACCTTATAGAAGTGGTAAAGAAACATATAAATACTTCTTTAAGCGTGGTTTTACTAAACAAACTATGATAGATTTTAAGATTGGGCGTGACGTTACAAATAAGACTGTTACAATTCCCGTTTTTTATGAAGACGGAAAGTTAGCTGGTATTGTTGGACGTTACATCAGTAAAAATCGAAGAAAAAATGAGCGTTACAGAGTGTATGAATTTGAAAAAAGTCATGTAACGTTCCCACAAAATAAATTGGAAGTAATAGATGACACAATAATTTTAGTAGAAGGTATATTAGATGCATTATGGTTACATCAATTAGGATTTCCTAATGCACAAGCAATTTTAGGTAATAAATTAAGTCCTACACAAGCTAAGTACTTAAAGTCTAAGGCATCAAAGTTTATACGTATGTTTGATAATGATGTAGGAGGTACAAGTGCTAAAAAAGCATATGACAAGTATATGGCAGATGTAATAACTTATGACGTAATTTATCCCGAAGGGTGTAAAGACCCACAAGAATGTAACAAGGAGCAAATTGAAACAATGTTACAAGGTGCAACATCTAAGTTAAAAATAAGGTTCAAAATGAGGAAATAAATCTGTACACTCGTTTGACACGTGCGTGGAGCGAGTGTATAATTTAAGTACATTAAGAAAATGTGAAATTAGTAGATTACTGAAAGAGAGGTAAAGTTTATGAGTTTATTTAAAAGAGGATTTGACGCAGTCAAAGAAGAAGAAAAAAGACGTGAGGAATACCAAAAGAATAAAGCTGGTATTTACAGATTATATGTTAAAGAAGGAGATGCTCCTATAGTATTCTTAACAGAAGAACCCGTTAACTTCTATGAACATAATGTAAAAAACACACGTAATGGTAAAACATATTTTGATAGTGTAATGTGTACTGGGGATAATTGCCCGTTATGTGACAATGGTGACAGACCTAGTTTTAAAAGTGCTTGGTTAGTTTTAGATTTAAGACCTTATGAATATGAAGACAATGGCAAGAAGAAAACTATTGAACGCCAAATAAAACTTTATGTTGTAGGTACTAAAACTGCTGGTATAATACAAAGAAAATCTCAACGTTATGGACTTGCTGGTATAAAATATTACTTAGAACGTATTGGTAAAGATACTAATACAACTTACAATTTAGAAAAAGACGGAAGATATAAAATATCAGAAGAAGAAATAGAGGAATTGTTACCTAAAGAATACAAAGAAATGTACGAAGGTGACGAAGACAGTTTAATGGATATTATCGAAGCCGAAATATCTAAAACAGCTTCTAAGGGTAAAGATTTTACACATGACACAGATGACGAGGTCGAAGATGATGACGATGCAATACTTGGTGTAGATGATGAAGACGAAACGCCTAAACATAAAAAGGCAAAATCAGTCTTTAAAAATAAAAAAAGTAACAAATTTAAATTGAAAAAATAGGAGGAAAGTAAAATGTCTGTAACAAAATTATCAATGAAGGAAGTTATAAATAACTTTGAAGAAGAAACAGGTATGAAACAAAAAGAAATTAAAGAAGCTATAAAAGTGGTAACTGATTTAGTATTAACTACAGTAGGTGCTATGGAAGATAATGAAGCATTTACTATACCACAATTAGGTACTTTCAAAGTATACGAAAGAAAAGCTAAAACTTGTAAAAATCCTAAAACTGGGGAAAAAATAGAAGTACCAGCTAAATTGGCAGTTTCATTCAAACCAGCTAAAGCATTAAAAGATGTTTTAGAAGGCGAAGAATAATATAAATAGATGTAATCACTCACAATAAGGAACTCGATTAAGAGTTCCTTTTTAAGTAAGGAGGAATTAAGTTGAGATTTTATGAATCATACTTATTAGGTAAAGAACAGATTGAAAATAGAAAATCGGTTATTGTAACAAGTGAAACACAGCTAAGATGCTTAGGATATAAATTATATGACGTTACGGAATTTGCGTTTGATACAGAAACAAATACAGTAGATTGGTGTAACGCAGATAATCCATATTTTAAAATAGTGGGTATATCAATTAGCTTTGGTATTAATGATAGTTATTACATTCCTATTGGTCACCGATTTGACCCTACCCCACAGCTTCCTTTAAAGACAATAGTTAGGCATTTACGCCCAGCTTTTGAACGTACAGATGTAACAATAGTGGGTCACAATATTAAGTATGACATGCACGTAATGAAACGTATAGGAATTGAAATAAAAACACCTTATATATTTGATACAATGATAGCGTCATGGCTATGTGACGAAAATGTAGACAAAGGGTTAAAACCTAATGTGCTACGTATATTTAATCATCAAATGGAAAAGTTTAATGATGTAGTTGCTACAGTACCCAAAGAGATTAAGAAAAAAGCTGGGTTAAAAGCTAATCAGAAAGCTACGTTTGATTTAACAATGATAGGAGATAGTTCTAATTATGCTACAGAGGATGCCTTCTTTACCTTCATGTTATATTTACATTATTTAGAGGAACTAGAGATAACAGGTATGACAAAGATATATTACAAAATGTATCCACCTTTTATACGCATTTTATTTGAAATGGAAGAAAGAGGTATAACAATAGATAAAGAAGCATGTGCTGAAATGAATGAAAAAATGCAAGAGGACATAGAAGACTTAGAATATCAGATGTTAGAATTAGTGGGAGTTGATTTTGACATAAATTCGTCACAACAGTTAGCACAATTATTATTCGGTTATGACCAGTTTAAAACAGTAAATCAAGATTTACTAGATGTAAACTTTGGTTTCCCTGTACAAAGTAGAACAGCAAAGGGCGTTCCTCAAACTAACAATGCAACATTAGTAGCTATAAGTAGAATGGAGTATAAGAATAGTAATAAAATAATGGGTGTTAATTTCTGTAAGATGTTATTGAAATACAAGGAATTAAGTAAACTGAAAACATTTACACAAAAATTTTTAGAAGTGTGTTATCCCGACGGAAAAATTCATTGTTCATTTAATCCTGTAGGGACAGATAGTGGAAGAATTAGTTGTAATAATCCAAATTTAATGCAAATACCAAATGCTGGAGAAGAAGATGCTTATAACATAAGAAGTTTATTTGTAGGTGATTTAGATGACTATGACCAAGAGGATATTATATCTTGTGACTACTCAAACCTAGAAGTACGTGTTATGGCACACTTTAGTAAAGATGAAGGTTTATTAAATGCGTTTGAGCATAAAGTAGACTTACATGGTAATACAGCAAAACTAATGTTTAGATTAGACTGTGACGCAAATGAGGTAAAGAAGAAATATCCTAAGTTTAGACAAATGGGTAAAGTAATAGCGTTCTTGTTACAGTATGGAGGAAGTGTCATGGCACTTGAAAGTACATTAAATAGTGACGGCATGTTAACTGAAATGTTACAAGAATTAAAAGAATATAAGCATAAAAAAGATTTACCCGAAACACTTACACCATTTTGGGGTTGTAAGAATACAAAAGAAATGGCTCAAGCATTAATGGATTTATACTTTGAAGCCTTTCCTGGGATAGCCAAGTTTATGAAACGCCAAAAGAAGTATGCACATCAACATGGAAAAGTATATACAGTGTTAGGACGTGAACGTAGACTGCCACAGATACAAAGTAGTAATTATAGAGAAGTAGGTTATGCTGAAAGACTAGCATTAAATGCACCAATACAAGGAAGTGGTGCTGACATAATGATAAATGCACAGATAAACATAGCTAATAGTGAAAAACTTAAAGAGTTAGGGTGTAAGATGCTAGTACAAATACATGACGAATTATTATTTAGTTGCCCAAAGGAAAACTGTGACGAAGCGATAAAGGAAATACGAGAATGTATGATTTATCCTTTCGGACGTGACAAGTTATTAAATTTAGCACTTGATATTGGTTCTGCACATGGGAGCAGTTATGCGTGTGGACATTAATACAGTGTGGGTATGTTTGACAGCATACCCCATTTTTTATACACTTTAATTAAACTTAAATATATGGGAGGAATGATGTATGAGATTAGAATTTAAAGATGCAAACAAAGAGGTAAACGTTGAAACCCAAGCAATAGGTACAGAGGATATAAAACATGTTCTGCAAGTATTAAAACTATTGTTACAGGATAATAAAGCAAAACAAATACCTGTAAATGGTACTCCTTCTGATAGTAAACCTATGAAGAATGTACAGGTAGATGAAAAACTCCTTGCTGAATTAAAGAGTAAAGGGACAACTAAACCTGTAGACCATGACAAAATGGTAAAATCAAAAGTTTACCCTTCTTTATGTTACGTGGAGTGTAACAGATTATCTACATGTGCTGATGCTGGTACAGATAAGTGTCAGAAGTATGCATGGTTAAACAGACGTGAACATGACACAGTCAAGTTTAAATGTGGTCATTCCATGAATATATCCGATTTTCCTTTAGATATTGCAGAATACACTTGTGGATGTTGTAATGCACACTACGTTATAAGTTGTAGTGTAGACGGGGAACACTTCACTGTAAACTGTGGTAAGTGTGAAGCTCCTATAGATTTAAAATGGAATGCAAGACGAGAAAGATTTGATAATTTATAATAGGAAGTAACCCTTGATTAATTTCAAGGGTTATTTTTTTAAGGTCATTTTACTTAATTGACGTTTTAACGTTAATTCTCTATAATATAAGTATAAATAAAAAGTTAAAACATAGGAGGTTGTTAAGATGTTTGGTAAAAATAAAGAAGCAAAAATGGCAAAGAAAGCTGAAAAATTAGCTAAGAGATTTCCATATGGAAACAAAACATATGTGTGCAAGTACTCTTTAAAAGGGTATAACGTAGTAGACACTATAGAATACACAAGTAAGCCAAAAGAAAATACGGATTATACAAATTTAAAGAAAATGTTAGTGTATAACTGGTGGATAGGTGTTATACGTGCTAAATACAATAGAAACATAGGATGTGGCAGATTAAAAGCTGATGACATACTTATAATAGATGTAAAGGAGGTGTAATAAATGAATAAGAGAAGAACAACAGTATACGTAGATGAAAAACTATATACAGCCTTTAACGTATACAAACAACAGACAGAAGAAAACATTACGTTTAGCGAATTTGTTAATAAGGTCATAAAAGAGCATTTAATTAATCCTTTTAACTGGAATAATCAAGACCTATACAATTTTTCAATGAACAGGGAGGGACTATAAGATGAAAAAAAAGACGAAAACAATATCTAAGAAGACAGGAACAAGTAGTGTAGTGTCAAATATCCTTGAAAGCATTAAAAAGGAATTTAAAGATGACAATATAGTAAGTACAGCATCAGATATGACAGAATACAGTTTAGAAGGTATAAAAAGGATACCAACAGGTGACCCTCAATTAGATGTAGACTTAGGGGGAGGTATACCAATAGGGAGAGTAATACACATAAGTGGTGAATATTCTTCTACTAAAAGTACCCAGTCATTACACATGTTACGTAATGCACAACAAATGGGATTACCTTGTGCTTTAATGGACTTTGAGAACACTTTAGATAACGCATATTTACAACAGTTAGGTATTGATACAGATGACATGGTATATTCTAACCCTTCATCTTTAGAAGAAGTAGCACAACTTATGCAGTCATTACAAGAAAAAGGTATTAAGTTTATAATATGGGATTCTGTTGCTGTAGCCGAACCTACAAAAGTACTAGAGAGTGACACAGGTGACAGTGTACAAATGGGAGTGAAACAAAAGCTAATAGGAGAGTTCTTAGGTAAGTTCCAAAGTATAAATAACAGATTTACCCGTAATGGTGAAATGCCTTGTACTTTAATCTTAATAAACCAAGTTAGAGAAAAGATTGGTGCATATGGTGACCCCGAGTATGAACCTGGGGGTAGAGCAGTAGGCTTTTATACTTCTGTACACATTCGTTTCCGTAAAGGTGATTGGATAACAGAAGGTACAGGTAACAATAAAGAAATTGTAGGTCAAGTAGTGAAATATAAAATAGTTAAGAACAAAACATACAAACGTATGGTAAGTGGTGAGTTTGACTTCTATCAAGTAGATAGTGAAATAGCTGGAGTTAAAGAAGGTTATAATGACACATTTAAGTCTGCAATAATGTTAGCATTATCATATGATTTAGTTACACGTGGAGGTGCTTGGTTCTATATTGATAAAGGACTAGATACAGAGAAGAAATTCCAAGGACTAGAAAAACTAATAGACTACTTTAGGGCAAATCCCGAACTAATTGATAAGTATAAAGAACAAATACTTGAAATAGAAAGGAGAACCAAAGAGTAATGTTTACTAGAGGTTACAAACCTGTTGAAGAATCATTGCGTAAAAAGGCACGTTATGTAAGACATTGTAATAATTGCAGATTTTATTACGCTGATTTATATGACAAAGAGGAATACTGTCAAAATGACAGTGTAACAGAGTATGACATTGTTATAGAAGGTACTACTTGTTTTTGTTCTTATTGGCAACCACCTGCTCTAGAGAAAAAAGAAAAAGAGGAAAAGAACGATTATCTAAGTAGATTTAAGAAAGGAGTAAGAAATGTTAAAAAAGAAAAAGAGTAAGAAACAGGAAGAACGTATTGCAAAACAAATTGGAGGTAAGACAGTTATAGCTAGTGGAGCATTATGGCATTGCAAAGCAGATGTACGTAATGATAAGTATTTAGTGGAAGCTAAATATACAGATACAAATTATTACACTCTTAATGTGAGAACATGGGAGAAAATTACGCAAGAAGCTATAAAAGACGGATTAAGAATACCCGTAATGTGTATAGACATAAAAAAGAAAAGTTATGCAGTACTTAAAGTTGACGATTTTATCTTTTTAAACAAAGGTGACGCATTGAAAGGAATGTTACACAAAAAAGCTAAAAGTGTAAGGTTATCCCATGACACGCCTTTTGGGTATCACGAAGTACATTTTGCTAAACCCGATATTTATGGTGAAGAAATTAAATTGTCTATTATTCCTTGGGATTACTTTTTAGATATACAAAATAATATTGAGGTGATAAAAGAATGGGAGTAAAAGAATTACTTAATTCTTCCAAATATAACAAGGATAGTATTACAGCTAGAATTGATAACTACCTTGCTACACATGTGGAAGAAAACGATAGAGCAGTAGATGTGAACAGTCCGTCACAGGTGTTTAAGTGTATGCGTTCTTTATATTATGCAAGAACTGGAGCAGAGAGTGACGGGTTTATAGACCCACGTTTACAACGTATTTTTGATAATGGAACACACATGCATTTACGTACACAAGAGTATTTAACAAAAGAAGGTTCACTTGTAATGGATGAATGTCCTTGTATAGATGAAGAAGCTAACATACAGGGTCACACAGACGGCATACTAAAGATGACAGAACAGGAATATGCTATACTAGAATTAAAGAGTATGAACTCTATCCTCTTTGGCAAACTCAAAGAACCTAAACCCGAACATATTGCACAGGCTATGATATACATGTATTGTACAGAGTGCAGAAGACAGGAACTTGCAACTATGACAGATAAAGAATTTGAGGATAGTGTCAAAGATAGAGAAGACTTTTACAGAAGTAGATACCAGCATTTAAAAGCTGGAAAGAAACACACAAGAGAGGAAAAAATACAACATAACATTGATACAAATTTAAAATTGGATAACTTGTTACACACAATTAAACGCCCTATAGACAGGATAGTTTTCCTTTATGAAAACAAAGATAATCAAGAGTTAAAGGAATTTGTCATAGAGTATGATGACGATTTAATGTGTGACATATTGGACTTTTATGACCAAGTTAATTATTACGTGGCAAATAAAAAAGTACCACCAAGAGAAGGCACAAGTAAAAGTTGTAACATATGTAGATTTTGTGGTTATCGTAATGAATGTTATGTAGTTTAGGAGGTGTTATATCTTGGGTGACTTTTCTAAGCATCTTTTCTCAAAAAAAGGCTATCATGTGTGCTACTCAAAAGCTAATAAAAATCCGTATTTGGTATATAACGAATACAAACCTTTTAATGAAGGTCACACACATGTACATACGTATGAACAGGCATGTCTAATAGTTGATTATGCAATAGCAAGGAAAATACCAAAAGAATGTAATGACTATTTGTTGGTATCATTGTTACGCATCACTAAAGACACAAAATTTAAACGTATGTTACAGGGTGCTTTAGAAAGTACAGAATATAAGGAACTTGTTGAAACAGAAATTAAAGAGGGGCATAAGAAACGTAGCTACAGAAACGTATGTGGTAAAACGTCTGTAAGAAAATAAGGAGGAATATAATATGTTTAAAAATTGTGAATTTGAAGGTAGATGCGAAAACGAAGATATGGATTGTGAATATTGTCAATATAACGATGATGCAGTATTACAAGACTTCTTTGAGTGGAATGGTGAAGGTGAAGAACCTACAGAAGAAGAATTAGACGATGCAATATGTCATTAGGTGACAGCCATGAGTAAAAAAATAGTTGGTAAGAAGAAAAAAATAAATCCGATGCAAAAGGTGAGAGAAAATGCATCACTAATGGATAAGTTAACAGATGAAATTAAAGAACAAGGTGCGACTGTATTTACACCTAAAGATTTAGGAGGTGATTTACAGATAGACACAAACTACTTATCCTTACCTTCGGACTTAACCGAAATTCCGTCACGTGAGTTAGGTAAATATTTAAATGCTTTCACTCAAAATAAGGCGTACATGCGTACTCTTTATAATTGGCAAGAAATGAGAGTGGAAGATGTGAAACGTATTTATTATGACGCATATGTGGAAGTGTATGATAACCACACAAAGTTAACTCCAAAGGCAAGTGAAAAGTCTAAAGAATTATTGTGTAACAATAATGAAAAGGTAAAAGATAAGTTCTTAGAATATAGGAATCAGAAGCTAAAATTAAGTATGTTGGCAAATACAATAGCTTCATATGAGGAAATGATATTTTTAATTTCACGTGAAATTACTAGACGTAACGGGGATTTTGACGAAGATAAAAGATTGAGTAATTTAAGATAGGGGATGTATATAATGACGCATGAACAGGAGCAATTAATATTGAATAATCTTGATTATGCTAAGGCGTTACATCACAAATTCTGTAATGAGCATGAAATTAGTGATAGAGATGATTATTTACAACAAGCCAATTTAGGATTAGTAGAAGCATCTCTAAAATATAAAAAAGGTAGTGCAAAGTTCACTACCTTTGCTTATTACAGCATGGAGAATAATATGTCACGCTTTTTAAAACGTAACAAGGTTAATCTTGAATATAACAATGACATTACAGGGGAGTATGACACACAATTAGATGTAATGGAAGACGATTTAGAAATGTCACAACTTATAACAAAGGTTGTTAAGATAGCACCACTTTATTTAAAGGAAACAGAAGTAACAATATTACAAATGGCTTTAGTGTTACTTATGGAAGGTGAAACAAAAGAGTATGTAATGAATATTTTAAAGGTAAAACGTTACACTCTTACCAAAATTTTAAAAGTGGGTGCAAACATAATTGAAACTTTACGTAAGAGGGAAGTGACATTATAATTAAGATGTATATTTATAAAAGGAGTGATTATATGACGCAAAAATCAAAGAGAATGAAAAAAGTATTTTTAGGTGGAACTTGTAATGATAGCAAATGGAGAGATAAATTGGTTACCATGCTCGATATAGATTATTTTAATCCCGTGGTAGATGACTGGAATGAAGAATGTTACCAAGAAGAATTAAGACAAAGGGAAATATGTGACTATTGTTTATATGTTATAACTCCACGTATGACAGGGGTATATAGCATTGCAGAGGTAATAGATGATAGTAATAAAAGACCTAATAAAACTTTATTCTGTGTACTAAAATCAGACATAAAATATAGACTGGATATTAGATGGAATGAAAAATCGAATAAATTTGTTATAGGACATGATGAGATAGAAAAACAATTTGACGAAGTACAAATGAAATCTTTAGATAAAGTAGGTCAAATGGTAGAAAGTAATGGTGGTAAATATTTTAAATCATTAGAAGAAGTTGCGAGTTACCTAAATAAAGGAGGTGCTTTCCATGAAGAAATTAATAACTGGAAAGAAGAAAAAAGAAGCAAGTAAAAGAGGAAAGAGAAGCAAGAACAAAGGAGCAACTTATGAACGTAAGATAGCTGTTATATTTAAGGAGAACCTTAATATCAATCTTACACGTACCCCACAATCGGGAGGATTTGCAAAGAAGACAAACAAAGCTGAAGAATTTAAAGGTGATTTAACATGCTTAGAGGAAGATAAAGAGTTTATCGCCCACATAGAATGTAAAAACCAAAAATCTGTAGCTATGAGAAAATGGTTACAACAAGCAGAGAGTGACTGCCCTAAAGGGAAAATTCCTATAGTAGTGTTTTATTTAGGTCAGCAAATTAAAGACGGACATGTAAAAGAAGAAGCTATGGGAGATTATGTAACAATTAGTTTACCCCATTTTTTAGAATTATGTGGTGACAAATTAGTTAAGGAGTTGAATAAAGATGACTAAGATGATTATTTTACTAGGTGCTTTTATCTATGTAGTTGTCCGTTGGATTTACATGCATCCTATTTGTTTAGTGTGTGGTTTATCTATGTACCCTACATTTGATGACGGCTCTATCGTTTTAACAGAACGTGTTAATAACCTAGAGATAGAAAAAGGAGAAGTTTATGTGTTTAAACGCCTTACTTCTGAGGGTAAAACTCTAAGAGTCATTAAAAGAGTTCACGATATAGAATTTAAAGACGGAAAGATGTTATGTTACATTTTAGGAGATAATCCCTCTATGTCATATGACAGCAGAGAATATGGTTATATTGATTCCGAAGAAGTTGTTGCTAAGGTAACAAAGATATTACGTTACTAATGTGTTATAATGACATTAGGAGGTGAAGTTAAATGGAGAAAGAAAAAATAGTATTAAAAGTTGCTGGAAAGAGTGCTGTACCAAAACTTGCTGGAAGTATAGTATTATCTATAGAAGATGATAAGGAAGTTGAACTTCATGCAATCGGAGCATCAGCTATAAGTCAAGCTGTAAAAGCACTAACAAGTGCAAGAGGAATATTAGCTAGTAAAGGTTACGATTTATCTTTCGTAACAGGTTTTGGCTCAACTGAAATAAATGGGTCAGAGAAAACATTAATAAAATTTAAAGTAAAGTGTAATTAAGGAGGAATATAAAGATGCAAGAAAATAAAAGAATAATAGGGATAAAATTACCAAATGAAATGACAGATAAAGGAATAAGCATGTTAATGGATGCTTTAGAAGAATTTTGTAGTGGTGTTTCAGTTTTAGAGGATAAAAAAGTAGAAGAACCAAGTGTAAACCCTTTTGATGAAAAGGTAATGCGCATAGGTAGAGAGTTTACTTTTGACTCTGCTCACCATTTATTAAACTATGACGGAGCTTGTGCTAATGTACATGGTCATACTTACCATTTACACATCATGTTACTTGGTAAAGTTAAAGACGGATTTGTAATAGATTTTAAATTACTTAAAGAGATAGTACAGGAATATGTAATAAGTAAACTAGACCATAAAGACCTAAATGAAGTATTGGATTTTAACCCTACAGCCGAAAATATTGCCGTTAAGATATGGGAAGTTTTAGACCCTGTAATAGATGAAGTGTTTAAAGGAAGAGTTGTTTTAGAACGTGTTAAATTATATGAAACTCCGGGTTCTTTTGTAGAATATGACGGAGGTTTAGAATAATGAATAAGAAGAATCAGATAATGGAAGTTGATGAAATCTTTGTTTCAATAAATGGTGAAACATCACATTCGGGAAGTCCTACAATATTTGTTAGATTATTTGGGTGTAACGTACATTGTGTATATTGTGACACTCCCCAAAGGAAATCGCCTAGTGAAATGTATATAGAGGATATAATTAAGAAAGTAACTGAATTAAGTAACAAGTATGGAGTATATGACGTTTGTATTACAGGTGGAGAACCTTTAAGACAAGAATCAGTATATGACTTGGCTGAAATGTTAGTTGAAGCTGGGCATACAGTTTATATAGAAACAAATGGTTTAATATTTATTAAACAAGTACCAAATAGAAATTACCATTTCATAATGGATATAAAAGTCCCTTCTGCTGGATTAGGTGATGTATCTTATATTACCCACCAAAATTTATTAAATCTAAAAGAAGGTGACGAAGTAAAAATAGTGTTTGGTAATGAAGCTGATGTTATGTATGCCTTTTATATTTTAAGAGGTATATGTAAACTTAGAGAAGAAACTAGGCTTTCTTTCCCAATTTATTTAAGTCCTTTATATGGTACAAGTAATTCCATATTACGTCGTGTAATAGATTGGGTAGTTGAAACACCACTTATTACTTTTATAGATAAAACAAATATACATTTCCAAACACAATTACACAAGGTATTTGATGTAAAATAGTAACAAAATAGGTGGACTATTATAGTCTGCCTATTTTTTTAAATAAGGAGGTAATTAACATGAAAAATATATTAGCATTAAATAGTGGAGGATTTGATAGTGTTGTAATGCTACACTATCTAAAGGAAGAATACCCACACACTCAAATAGATACTTTATTTATGAATTGGTCACAACCTATGTTACAAGAAGAATGGAAATGTGCTAGAGATGTGACAGATAAATTAGGCATGAAATTTAGTATGATACATGTAGATAGTAGCAACATATGGGACACTGTAGATATGAAAGAGGATGCTTATGTTCCTATGCGAAATTTTGTATTTATTGCAAATGCTGTAGCACATGCAGAAAAATTTGGTTATGACACTATAGCTTTAGCAATAATAGATAACGGGGAGGGAGCGTCATATTTTGACTGTTCTGAAGAATTTATAAATGGATTGAATAATATGCTAGAGAGCAAAGGAATAAAAATTATAACTCCATTTATAACTAAGAGCAAGGCATCTTTAGCTATGTATGCTAGACACTTTAAAATTACACAGGACGATTTTTTCTCTTGTAACACTCCTACAGCAGAAGGTAAACCCTGTGGTACATGTGATGACTGTAACATGATAAAGAGCATTTATGAATACTATGTTAATGACTTAATTTGGGAAGACCCCTCTACACCTAATTATAAAGACCGTTACGTTCAATCCCCTATAGGTGAAATGAGGTTATTAATAAATAATAAATGTCAATTTACATGCAAACATTGTTTTTATGGATTTGATGAAACGTTGGAAGAAGACATGAATTTACACCAGTTTAAAGATGTAATACATCAAGCTAAACAAATAGGAATAAATCATATACACATTAGTGGTAAAGAACCTCTATTTGATGACACTATTTTTACCCTTACGTCTTATATGGACGATTTAAATATGACATATGACATTGTAACAAATGGACTAAATATAAATAAGTTTATAGACAAGTTAACAAAATGCACAGGTTTAAATAAAGTTTTTCTAAGTGTGGATTCTTTAAGTAATACACAACTACGTAATACAGGTAAGTACATTTTAGATAACTTAGGGACATTACAAATAAATGGAATAAAATATCAGATAACAATGGATTTATGTAAAGAGAATTTATCAATGTTTGAGGAAACATTACAAAATTTAAGAGTATATGGTGTAACAGATGTTTATGTCAGAGCCGTTTCTCCTTTAGGTAATGCAAAAGAAAATGACATAAAAGAATTAGACTGTAACGATTGGGCAAATATACTAGATAATGCAGTAGAAGGTAAATATCCTGTCAGCGTAACGATATGTTTAACTAAAAAGTATTATTGGGAAGCCACAGAAGAAGACATAAAACCTTATATAGATTTAGTGGAAGATTTTGGAACAATACATTTAACTGATAAAGTGCATTTAATTGTAGAAAAATATTGTATGGCATATTCTAATCAAATTACTGTAACAAGTGACGGGTACATGTTAGGGTGTGGGTCACAAGTTGCGTGTGAAAAATACAATGAAATAAGTCCTGGGAATTTAAAACGTGAAAAATTAATAGATGTATTGTATAAAGGTAAAACAAATCATCTAAATTTATACCAAAATTTAGACAAAATCCGTTGCTTTTTCAACAAATAACATGCTATACTATTGGTATGGAGGAAGAAGTACACGCAACTGTTTTTTGGTAATGCGAAGGCGTGTTACGTTGTAACCCTACTCCAAAATAAAAACCAAGGAGGTGCTAGTATGTTTAAAGTATTTGCAGAGGGGCCAAGTAATAAACAAGTCCAAACTGAAACTAATAGATTAAAAGGTTTAGGTATAGAAAATGTACCACCAAAATCTATAAGAAACGTATTAGGTAACAGAAACAGAAGAAATGCTGGTAGAAACCCTAGAGTTTAATAGCTATTAAGGTAAACTAAGGCACAGGAAACCATTGGTACAATGTATCAATGGTTTTTTTGTGTTATAATCAATTCAAGGAGGTAGATAACATGACAGATAAAATAAAACAAGTGGAAGCGTTAATAGATGAAATATATAGAGTATTAGATGTGGAGATAACAGAACGTAACATAGATACTCCACATAGGATTGCAAAATTTTGGTGTAACGAAGTATTTGCTAAAAAAGATATAAAGGAATTAGATAAAGTAATGAAATTATTTCCTAATCCCGTTCCTTTAGAAGGTACACCTAGTCCTGTTATATGTGAAATGGAATTTAGCAGTTACTGTGAGCATCATTTATTGCCTTTTTTCGGAAAGTGCAGAATAGAGTATACACCAGCAGACCAAATTTTAGGCTTGAGTAAGTTTAACAGGATAGTTAATTATTTTAGTGAACAACCCCAAACACAGGAAAATTTAACTAGAGATATATGTATGTATGTGAAACGTATTACAAAAGGTAAAAATGTAAAGGTTACGTTATATGACACAACTCACACATGTGTTGAATGCAGAGGTGTTAGAGGTAAGAGTAACACAACTACAACTTATTTTATAGATTAGAGGTGTAATATGAGAGTTCTATTAGTGAATGGAAGTCAGAATACTAATACAGGTAATACTGACAATATGACAGCCTTATTTGAAAAAGAAGCTAGGAAAAGTATGACAGTAAACGTCATAAAATTACGTGACCTAAAATTTAGAGGGTGTACTGAATGTATGTGCTGTTTAGAAGGTAAAGGCTGTGTATGTAAAGATGATATATCTGATGTATTAAAGGATTTATATACATATGATGCTATTATATTTGCATTTCCCATTTTTAATTTTGGTATCCCGTCTTTAACTCAAATGTTCATGGAACGTATGTATGCTTATTCTACATTACGTACACCTATAGGTGCTATTGTTGTGCATGGGTCAGATTCTAATTTTGATAGTGGACTTGACTTAGTAGATAAAACTTTAGGCAGATATTGTCATTATACACACAGACCTTATTTAGGTATGGTACATAAAGTTACACATGACGAAATAAAACCTGTAACAGATAGGGATAGACAGAATGTAACAGAATTAATTAAGGAGGTATTATATTATGGCTAAAAAGTTGAAAATAAAGAAGAAAAAAGTATTAAAAGTAACAAAGGAAGAAACGCCTGTAACAGAAAATAAATGTACAGATTTAAGAAGCGTAATGGACTATGACAGACCTTTCCGTATGATATATTCGGGTGTAGAAAATGAGCAGTACTTTAATTTATTGTATAACATGGGTATTCGTGATTTTCTTATGTCATACCATTACATTAAGGAAAAGCATATAAGTATGTCACGTTATAAAGGGAAGAATGTTAAGTTCCTTATAGATAGTGGGGCGCATACTTATCAAAATGACTTAAAATACCAAGACTATGACATAGACTATTGGGAAAATCACCTACAAAACTATTTAAAATGGGCAAAGAAAAATAGAGAATATATTTATGCTATTGTTTCCTTCGACTTTGAAAACTTAGTTGGAGCAGATGTTGTAAGTAAATGGTATAACAAATACTTTGAACCTTTCATGCTTGAAACAGGAATACCTGTATGTTTTGTTTGGCATCAAAACTCTAGTATGACATGGGAACAATATTGTCAGCGTTACCCTTATGTTGGATTTTCTTCTGTAAACACAGAGGGTGAAGCAATAGATTTACAGGAATACATTGCAAAATTAAACATAGCAAGTAAATATAATACTTTAGTGCATGGTTTTGGTATGACACGTACAGCTATGTTAACTAAAGTACCTTTTTATACTTCCGATTCAACTACATGGTTAGTTGGATTACAGTATGGTGAAATAAACTACTGGACTGGTACTAAGATGACACGTCTTAAAAAAGAAAAATGGAAAGGTGAGTATCTTAGTAAATTAGTAGAACTAGGGTTAGATGAACAGAAGTTACTAGAAGAGGACACAGCAGAATTAATAAAAGCAAATATAAAGGCATTTTTGGAAGCACAAAAATATATTGATACAAAGTTACGTCCTAGAATGTACTGGCTTAAACCTAAATCACAGGTACAGAGTATTAGTGATATTACTTTCCCCGACCCTGCTTGGCTACGCTTAGAAGCTCCTACAGATGCCACAGATTGGGCGAAGAAATTAAATATAAATCCCGAATTGCCTTTAGCAGACTTAATGGTAATGATACAAGATGTTACAATATTTATAAATTGGGATGATGATAAGTATGCAGACTTTAGGGATGAATTTTATAATGATGATTACATTCACCAAGCTCATACACTATGGGTAAATACTGTTGTAACAGATAATAAGCAAAAGGTAAAAGATTTATGTGAATTCTTTACAGAATGTGTTGAAGGTAAAAATGATAAATTATTAGTTTATGGTACAGGATTTGATAGACAAGCTAAAGAACGTGACCATTACATGGAAGAAGAAGAATACGATTATGAGGATATGACAGAGGATGAATTACAGTATGTTCTAGCAAATAGTGGACTTCTTCCCGAACCTAAAGAAGACGGAACAGCACCCGAAATTGACGAATTAGATGACGAAATATTTAAAGATTTAGATATTGTTCCCGTACGTGATGAAAAAGGAAGATTTTTAAAAGGACAAAAAGCTGTACGTAAACCTAAAAAGGTATATTCTAAAAAGTATCCTAAACTTTTCTGTGACACTTGTTATTCGGCTCAAACTTGTCCCGAGTATAAACAAGGCATGGTATGTGCTTTCAAAAAGATGTTTAATAGATTTGATACACGTAACCAAGAAGATGTAATGGACGCTATGGCTTCTATGGTAGAAATGAATTTAGACAGATTACAAAGAGCATCAATATTTGAAATGCTTGACGGAGGTTTACCTAACAATATTGTTACAAATTTAATATCTCAAAATATGCAGATGTTAAATCAAATGGCGAACTTAAACTTAAATTTACCTAAAGAGGTAATAAAACAAACACATACAGTAAGAAGTGACGGAAGTAGAGAAACTGTTACACAAGTAAGTAATGCTGGAGCAAGTGGAGGTATTCTAGCAGAACTATTTAAAGATATGAAATCGGCAACAGAAGATACTGATGATGACGTACAGGATATAATGGCAGAAAAAGAGAAAATAGATAAAGATAATGCTATAGAGGTAGAGGGTAAAGAAGTTAAAGAGTAGGTTGCTTGACAGCATCTTAGGATAAACATATAATTATATTGTAAAGATAATTATTTGATAACTAAGGATTTATCCTTAGTGTAAAGGATAATTTCTTTTACCATATATTCTCTGCTATGAGGATTTCATAATAGCACATTTCCCCTGTGACTTTTTATGAAGGCAGTAGAATCTCCCTAAGTATATTTTTTATTTTATGAACTGCATTTAAGAAGTTTGGAAACTACTCAATAATTAACAAGTAGGTTATGTAGAACGGAACTACTAACCTACTATTTTTTTGTCTATAAGTGTGTTACAATGTAAGTATTAATAAGTAAAACATACAATATATAAATGAAAGGATGATAAATATGTATAGAAAGACAAGAAAAGATTTTATGGAAATTAAGTTAATGAGTGAACAGGAACTAAGAATAGCAGTACAGAAAACAGTCGAGGAATATATAGAAGTACAACAATATATAAAAGATGTGGAAGATACTTTAGAAGAACGATATAATAATAAGGAAATAACATATTTTGAGTATAAAGCAATGTTACCAAAAGTGGATATGTATATAAGTAACCTACAAAACATCGAAGGATATATAAGACAAGCGTGTAAGAGATTAGGTATTCCAACAGAAGAAGCTAAAAATGTAAAGGTAGAAGAAGAAGTATTAAGACCTGTAACATTTAAACGTAAGAAAAAGGTAAAAACATTAATACAATTTAAATAGGCAAGTAAAAAGTGTACCTAATGAAAACGAAAGGAATAAAAAAACATTAGGTACACTTAGTACAAAATTATAAGGTTTACAAATGAGTAATAAGTATTGGCTATCTATGTTTACTCAATATAAGGGTAGCATTATTTTAGCGAAAAATCAAGGAGGTTAGAAAATGAAGAAAGGTTATGAAATAGTATTGGTGAACTACAAAGAACAGGTATTTATACCATTAAGAGATTTAAGAAAGGTGTTACACGATAGAGGTGATGCATATTTAATATTGAATAAACCTATTCAACCCATTCCTAATTCATTTGAATTAGTAGAGGTAGAAAGTCTAAAAATGAGAATTACAGAGATTTTAGCATCTGATGACTTTGAGGAAGTATGCGTTCCAAGTTACACTTTACATGACGCAAGAGATTTATACATTTATTTTAATAAAGAACAAAAACGCATAAAGGATAGATTAGGTGTTAATCTAATGTCTTTTATGAATAATCAATAAAAAAATTGGAGGAAAATATTATGAGTAAAAAATTATATGAAGTACGTCACATAGGAAATATATGTAATGTGGAAGTAAATGAGATAACAGTAGTAAAGGAAACAGAAAAACAGTTAATAATAAAAGGTACATGTTGGACTAAATTAAGTAAGTCAGACTTAGAATGTTACATTGGTTCTCGTGACGCTGTTTATTCTTATGACAGACAAAAGGCGATAGATATTTATGTAGCAAAAATAGAAGAAATGAAACACGACTTATTACAAAGAGTGGAAGATGTAGTACAGGGACTTAAAAAATTGCGAAATGAAAGTGTAACACCTAAAAAGAAGGGGTTGAAAAAACGTGCCAAATAGAAGAAAAACAAAATCGGAGAGAGAATTAATAGCTGATATAAAGAAGGCTACTTTATTATTATGTACTAAATACCATAAGGAGTATGGTTGTCGTGACTGTCCTTTATCAGAATATATACAAGAAGGTGAGGATTGTTACATAACATATGTCCGTTACATTTTCCAAAAAATGGGCGAATAAATAGGTAGCTTTTATAAGGTAATACTATAAGATATATAGAGAGGGTAGTTAAGTTATCGCTTAATATACCCTTTTTCTATGCTGTCACAAAAAATAAAATTTCGCGGGTAAAGTGTAATATATTTATTAAATATAGATAAATAGAATAGATAGAGTATATAAAACCTACATTCTTATGTATTAGTGTATTTAAGTACATAAGGCTTTCCTACAGGTATAAACTTGGAGGTAACGTCACAGGTGTGGCACATGTTATAAGTACGGACAGTGCAGGGTTTGAGAGTGTAACGGTGTGTAACGTAACACAAGGTGTCACACTTTAAAAAATAAAGTGAAGGAGCTATTTTTATAGGGGTAAATAATCAAAGGATTACCCATTTCACTTTAAAAGGTAAGGCATGACATAGGTGTACGGGGTGTAACACTTTAATTCATTAAGGTTTGTGACACTAGGGTAGGATAAGGAGGGTGTAACAGTCAAAAAAGAGGTGTCATGACAGTAAAAAATGGTGTAATGTAACGATGTAACGTAACAGGTGTTACATATAAATTTGGTAGCTTGTTATGTGTAACGTTACGTGTTACACTATAAGTATAAAAATTAAATAAAACGCAAAGGAGATTGAGAATATGAAAGTAATAGTATCAAAGATGTTTTTAGAGGAACAACCTTACTATATTTATTGTGAGGGCGAAATTTTTCAGTTACGTTTAAAAGAAAACCATTACGTAATGGCAACTTCTTTAAGTGAAGCTGATATACTTGAAAAGGTTAAGCTTCTTTTCCAAAAATATAACACACCTGTAATGTTACAGGAAGCGTTACGTGACACAGACATGAGGATTGCAGAAGCTGAACGTAACAGAAGAAAAGGTCAGTATAAAGAAGCTGGGGATAAATATGAAAATGAAATATTGCAAATGGTAAAAAGTATGACACAACAAAAGTTAGGTATAAAGAAGAAGAAAAAAGGCATTAAGTTTAAATTAAAAAATAAATAGATAGATTATATCAAGCGTAATAGCTGTGAGTTATTCCAGCCGTTACGCTCTTTTTATGCGTCCGTTACACTGTAAGCGTTACGCTGTAATACCATTTTAACGCCCGTCAACGCCCTTCTAACACGTTCCAGTGTATCCCTTGATAATTTATATTAATAATATCTTAAAACGCCAATAAGAAGCTGTTACAAGCGTAACGCTAGAACCAACTTGTATGCAATAATCAATTTGTGTATATTGTATGTTTAATGTATTCTTTTCATGTATACAGTATTCTTTTTATTAATTTTTCCATGTATACAGTATTTTTATAAGAATATTTAACGTGTAGCATTGTACCTGTTACGCCTATTTCAAAAAAATTTTTGATGCTGAAACCATTGCAATTACTAGCTTCTGAGATATGTTACTCGATAAGTTAAAAAAAAATGTTTGCAATTACGTTGCATATATAATACTATGTAATTGTAATACAAATTAAATAAAGTTAGTCAGAAGCTAGAAACACAGCTTTAAAAACTAACATTGCACTTTGAAAAAATTTATATTACAGCGTTACAAGTTAGTTATATAAGACTTGTAACCCGTAGTGAGTTAATAACTTGTATAATCATCTAGTAATAGCATCTTGATTAACCTGTAAAGCAACTGTAAGCATTAACTAGTGTTGCCATAAGAATCAAGCTACTCGTTATACATGATAGATTGATACCCTTGAATGTATAAGCCTTGAATAGTGATATTAGAGCCGTTGTACACTTTATCGTGTGCTTCCTGTAGTAGTATAGAAGCCTTATTTGTAACAGCTTACAAAGTACTTTATTGAATATGAAGTGAGTACGTACATTACAGCGTACCCTTACTAAAACCATTACGTATTACATACATAAACTTATTAGCGTTTATCTATCAAATTAACGCCCCGTATGTAATAGCACATTGTCAACTGAATACGACCCACGCACACGCACATATTTTATAATTATTATTTTATAAAATGCGTAACCAGCAGAGAAAAGCAAGACTGCTACACGTTACGCACTTAATTAAAATAATAATTGAAAGTGAGTGATTTTATATGTTAAACATTAAAAAACAATTAAGTAATATGATTAAGTTCTGTAAACCCGTAACGCTAACAAGTGACCGAGTTTTTAACCTTGATGATGTACTAGTATATCAAGTAGACAGCAAGTGTAATTATATGTTAGATATAGATTCTAAAGAAGCTATATTCAACATTATAGATAATGCTATTATACCCGATGAGTACACTTTTATATGTACACGTAAAGAGCATGACAGTATAACATTACTAGACTTGTTTCCGTTCCCTTACAGTCCTAGCAGACAATGTTTCCATATACCAGCATACTACGATAACAAGTTCTTTTTTATAGACTTTATTTTGTAGTATTACAGCGTGACGCACTTTAAAGTGCGTCATGTTACTAACTGTAAAATTTGCGTTATACGTTCTTTTACTCAACTCAAAAACCAACCCTTTGATTTTAGGTATAACGCTTTTTTTAGAGTTAGTAACTGCGTTATAACTCAAATACTAAAATAAAGGTGTGTGAGATATATGAGTAAAATGAAAGGTATAGCTGAAAATCTATTAGAGGTAGTTGCTTATTATCCAAATATGACAGCAGACTACGATGTGGAATTTTTCCCATGTGATTTTAAGGTGTATGAAATCAGAGAAAATGGTAAATATCAATCTGAAATATCAGATTTAGGTTTTATACATGTAATACTATCAAGTGGCGAAACATTACATGATGTGACAGAATATTTTACAGTATCAGAGGAAACAGGTGAATTACTACCAAGTAGCATAATAATCAGTCAAGGTAAGGATTATCCATACAATTTATTCTGTAAAACTATTGAAATTCCGTACTATTATGACAATAAATACTACAAAGTGATATTAGATTTAGGTAATGTACTAGAAAATGATACTTTATAATCATTGTTACAGCTTCCAAGTCTTAGGACTTGGGGGTTGTATAGAGTGATTATACTCTAATAAATAATATAAAGTCATTGTTCCTGCCCCCAAGTGTAATGCTTGAGGGTAGTATAGAGTGACTAACTCTAATAAATAATAAAAAAGGTGTGTGAGATTTATGGAAAACAGAATGAATTATGTAAAAAATCTAAGAGTGGCAGAACCAATATGTTTCATCTTTGACGGAGAAGAAATAAGAATTTTCGACTTAAAAGAGGATAAGGAATTACATTTAAGCTATGAAGCAACAAAGGAATTTTTTAGAGATATTCCATTCACTCAAAGCTTAGATGTAGTAGAAAATGGTGTTTGCCCTAAAGTTGATACAAGCATAAAAGCAGTATATGATGACCTATGGGGAGAGATAGAATTACATGTTTTATCCGATGATGACAGATACTTAGTAAAATTATATATCGGTTGTTACAATGTATTAATGAACTTAGAGGAATTCAAAAACGCAACATTCTTAAATAGCGAAATGGTGATGTAACATTGTTACAGCTTCCAAACCGAAAGGTTTGGGGGTTGTATAGAGTGTTA
>ERZ791805.40-NODE-40-length-93938-cov-4.571552_pt1 | contig 93938 bp, 78 predicted proteins | sample MGYA00510306_ERZ791805 | MGnify/ENA primary metagenome ERZ791805 (study PRJEB30046, sample SAMN00791990) | human gut metagenome | study: EMG produced TPA metagenomics assembly of the A metagenome-wide association study of gut microbiota in type 2... | reverse complement strand
TACGATACTCGACGAAACCGTCGAAACGCGCCGTCCGTGGCGCGGTTCTCCTTGAGCTCCCATCCGTGGGAGCTCATTTCTGTGTATAGTGTGCATAATTCAACAGTATCTAGGCAGCTCCGCTATTCGCTCACGCGAGAGAGCATGCCCCAGCCGGTCTCACGTGATAAAGCCCCTTGCGCTGTGGCAGAATGAAAATATAAGTATGAAAAAAGAAAAATTATGATGACAAAGAACTGCCGCTATGCTACAATCAACTCAAAGCATTATATTTCTGTAAGCGGCACCACATAACAATTTTTTACAGGTGCACACCACTTTGAAGAGGGCAGACCACTTCGCATCATTCTACAAAGGACATGGAAGTTTTCAATGCTTTAATTACCCATTAACAGCAGGAAAATTGAAATGCCGTATGTAGACAGAATACAGAAAGTGCAGCCAGAGGGCAGTTAGAAGCCAGATAATGTAGTCAGAAGACAGATGAACTGTATACAGTGTGATAATCATAATGTAAACATATAGAAAACATAAAGAAGGACAGCACATGTATACCTTGTAAACTGTACCACTGTACCCTCATTGGCACCAAATTTTCCTGCTCACACAAGAGAACAGGAGGAGAAGGATTGAGCGCAAAAGACTCAATGGCAAAGGAATACTTTGCTGACAATGCCAGGTTTGCAGACCTGTGCAACAATATACTGTATGGAGGAAGAGAGGTCATCCTGCCGGAAAACCTTAAGGAAAGGGATACCACAGAGGTGCTGACAGCACTAGGGCTTGACAAAAAGACCATAGCGATGCAGAAGCTGAGGGACATCTTCAAAAATGCCAGCATCAAATATACCGGCAAATCATATGTCGTACTGATAGGAGTAGAGAATCAGTCGGATATACACTATTCTATTCCGGTAAAAAACATGTTTTATGATGTGATGGCATATGGAAATCAGGTAAAGGAAACAGCAAAAAAACACCGAAAGGAAAAGGATACAGCAACATCAGATGAATTTCTCTCGGGATTTACGAAAGAGGATAAGCTGATTCCTGTAATTACGATTACAGTGTATCTCGGAACAAAGGAATGGGATGGTCCAAGGAAGCTGTCGGATATGTTTGGTGATGTGGATGAAGAACTTCTGCCATTCATACCGGATTACAGGATTAATCTGCTGGCACCGAGGGAGATAACAGACTTTACAGGATTCAGGACATCCATCAGGCAGCTTTTCGAGGTACTGCAGAATGCGTATGATAAGGAAAAGATGCAGGAAGTGCTGCAGAACGATAAAAAGTTTAGCAATGTGGACAGAGAAACAGTAGAGGCAATCAACCTGTTTGCTGGAACGGATATAGACATAGATGAGAAAGAAGAGGTGATTGATATGTGTAAGGCGTGGGAAGAACAGAAAAATGAAGGCAGAGAATTAGGCAGAGAAGAAGGTCGAGAAGAAGGCAGAATTCGTCAGGCAAAAATAACAGCCTTGAAACTTCAGAAAAAAGGTCACTCAATAGAAGATATAGCTGAGTGCGTGGATTTTGACGAGGAAACAGTAAAAAAATGGCTTGTGAGCTAATATTGTAGTGTAATACAAATTTGAGGAGGCAGTCTTTGAGCGATAGTGCGGAGGCTGCTTCCTCTTTGTCTGAGGGTACTGACAATAGCCCGGGGCTTCATCTTCTGAGCCCTGACTGGTGCACACTCTTTCACGTGAGCTACGCTACGCTGCCAAGATACTGTAGGAATTATGCTTTATGGGTTATCTATGCCCGACGAAACCGTCGAAACGCGCCGTCCATGGCGCGGTTCTCCTTGAACTGCCATCCGTGGCAGTTCATTTCTGTGTATCGTGTGCATAATTCGACAGTATCTAAGCAGATTCGCTATGCGCTCATGTGAGAGAGTGTGCATCTGCCTGTCTCAGGGGATGAAGCCCCTTATGCTGTGGTAAAAAAAGAAAAAATGTGATGACAAAGAACTGCCGCTGTGCTACAATCAACTCAAAGCATTATATTTCTGTAAGCGGCACCACATAACAATTTTTTACAGGTGCACACCACTTTGAAGAGGGCAGACCACTTCGCATCATTCTACAAAGGACATGGAAGTTTTCAATGCTTTAATTACCCATTAACAGCAGGAAAATTGAAATGCCGTATGTAGACAGAATACAGAAAGTGCAGCCAGAGGGCAGTTAGAAGCCAGATAATGTAGTCAGAAGACAGATGAACTGTATACAGTGTGATAATCATAATGTAAACATATAGAAAACATAAAGAAGGACAGCACATGTATACCTTGTAAACTGTACCACTGTACCCTCATTGGCACCAAATTTTCCTGCTCACACAAGAGAACAGGAGGAGAAGGATTGAGCGCAAAAGACTCAATGGCAAAGGAATACTTTGCTGACAATGCCAGGTTTGCAGACCTGTGCAACAATATACTGTATGGAGGAAGAGAGGTCATCCTGCCGGAAAACCTTAAGGAAAGGGATACCACAGAGGTGCTGACAGCACTAGGGCTTGACAAAAAGACCATAGCGATGCAGAAGCTGAGGGACATCTTCAAAAATGCCAGCATCAAATATACCGGCAAATCATATGTCGTACTGATAGGAGTAGAGAATCAGTCCGATATACACTATGCCATTCCGGTAAAAAACATGTTTTATGATGTGATGGCATACGGCAACCAGGTAAAGGAAACAGCAAAAAAGCACCGCAGGGAAAAGGATACGGCAACAGCGGATGAATTTCTCTCAGGATTTACAAAAGAGGATAAGCTGATTCCGGTTATTACGATTACAGTATATCTTGGGACAAAGGAATGGGATGGCCCGAGAAGGCTGTCGGATATGTTTGGTGATGTAGACGAGGAACTTCTGCCATTTATACCGGATTACAGGATTAATCTGCTGGCACCGAGGGAGATAACAGACTTTACTGGATTCAGGACATCCATCAGGCAGCTTTTTGAGGTGCTGCAGAATGCGTATGATAAGGAAAAGATGCAGGAAGTACTTCAGAACGATAAAAAGTTTAGCAATGTGGACAGAGAGACTGTCGAGGCAATCAACCTGTTTGCAGGAACAGATATAGACATAGATGAGAAAGAAGAGGTGATTGATATGTGTAAGGCGTGGGAAGATCAGAAAAATGAAGGTCGAGAAGAAGGCAGAATTCGTCAGGCAAAAGTAACGGCTTTAAAACTTCAGAAAAAAGGTCACTCAATAGAAGATATAGCTGAATGTGTGGATTTTGATGAGGAAACTGTAAAAAAATGGCTTGTGAGCTAATATTGTAGTGAAATGTAAATTAGAGGAAGCAATCTTTGGGCGAGAACTCGGAGGTTGCTTCCTCTTTTGCTGACAGTAGGATGGGGGCTTCATTCTCTACGAACGGCTGGCGAATATACTCTCGGGTGAGCGAATAGCGAAGCTGCTTAGATACTGTTGAATTATGCGCATGAAACACAGAAATGAACTGCCATTGGGATGTAATATATCGTTGCTGTTCAAACGCAAGCTTGACACCACGCTGTCAAGCTATGCGCCAATAAATCAACTATTGTCAGATTACAGCCCCCTGCCTCGTAGAGGCACTTTTAATGGGCTGTAATCGTTACTGGTCACACTGATGGTGTGAGCAGTAATGGGCAAGGAGAACCGCGCCACGGACGGCGCGTTTCGACGGTTTCGTCAAGCATAGAAAATCTAAAAGCATAATTCCTACAGTATCTTGGCAGTGTAGCGTAGCTCTCACGAGAGTGTATGCGTTAGCCGGTCACATGGGATAAAGCCCCTTACACTGTGCCAAAATACAGCCTGAAATATAATTTTTTTGAAAAAATATGATTTAAATGCAATAAATCGGTTAAAATTTGGTTAAAATTGCTAAAGAAAGCGAAAAAAGTTGTGTACCAATAGTATTATTGTACTAGAAAATAACTTGCATTATACTTCGAATTATGGTACAATGAGCGCATACAAACCAAAGAGATGCTGATAGGGCACAGCTCTTTGCACAAAAACCATGTTATAATGAAAAGGAGAAAAGAACTATGGTAAAGAATGTATTTAAAAAGTTAGGAAAGAAACAGAAGAACAACAAAGGTTTCTCTCTCGTAGAGCTTATTGTTGTAATCGCCATCATGGCAGTGCTTGTAGGTGTACTTGCTCCACAGCTTATCAAGTATGTTGAGAAGTCTAGAGAGGCTACAGATATTCAGAACTGTGATAGCATTGCAACCGCTTTAAAAACATATTATTCTGATAAAGAAGATGTTACTGGAACAGTCGAAGTTACTGTAACAAAAAGTAGTACAACAATGAAAATTGGTGGAACTGCTGATACAACTATGGCTGCTTTAGATAATGCAGGACTTAAGGAAACTAAGTTAAAAGGTAGCAAATGGAGTGCTGCTGGAATAGTAATAACGTATGCTACAGATACAGGAAAAATTACATATTCAGCATCATCTGATTATTATACTGCAACTGGAACAGACGATCAGATTAAACCGAAAAATTAATTTTTGAAGGGATAATTATTAAATGATACCAGAACTGATACCCATCTACATCTTAATATTTGCATTCGGTATAGTTATAGGCAGCTTCCTAAATGTCTGTATCTACCGCATACCGCAGCATGAGACAGTGGTGACCGAAAGGTCCCACTGCATGAGATGTGGGTATCAGCTCGCGTGGTACGATATGGTGCCGGTTTTCAGCTGGCTGTTTCTTCGTGGCAGATGCCGCAAGTGCAAAGGACCGATATCACCTCAATACCCTATTATTGAGGCGTTAAACGGTATATTATACATAGTAGTATTTGCAGTAAATGGACTTGAGCTTACGAGTATCATCTACTGCTTTCTTACATCTGCACTCATAGTTTTGAGTGTGATAGACTGGAGAACATATGAAATTCCATTCGGAATCAATATATTTATACTGGTACTTGGAATCCTGCATGTGTTTATAGACCATGACAACTGGTCTGAATATGTGATAGGATTCTTTTGTGTCAGCATATTTCTTGAAATCCTCCTTCTTGCAAGTGGGGGAAGAGCCATAGGTGGCGGAGACGTCAAGCTCATGGCGTGTGCGGGCCTTGCGATAGGCTGGCAGAATATTACATTAGCATTTTTCCTGGGATGCATCATAGGTTCCGTGATACATCTGATTCGTATGAAAGTAACAAACGCAGGCAACAGGCTTGCAATGGGACCATACTTGGCAGCCGGAATTTTTATTTCGATGCTATGGGGTGAGAAAATGATAACGGCATATTTGGCACTCGCAGGCTTTTGAAAAATGTGTTATAATAAAGCGGGCTTGACACAAGAGCAGGCAATATGACTTACGGTTAGATAAAAGCAGAGTAAAACACAGATATACCGAAATTTATATAGAAAGTTTGTAACTATTCAGTACAGTTACGAAAGTTTTACAGACGTATACAGTGTAAAACAAAGATAAACATGGAGGATTAGGTTATGGCAAACAGGGTACTCGGCATTGAAATAGGGGAGAACCTTACCAGAGTAGTTGAGATTGATTACAAAGCGAAAAATCCCAAGATTTACAATATGTTCGGCTTTCCGACACCACCGGGGATGATTGATGATGGAGTGGTACAGCCGGATGGAATGTTTCGTTCTATCTTATACAGCAAGCTAAAGGAAAAGAAGATTGCCACCAAAAAAGCTGTTTTTGTGTTAAATTCAGCACGTATAGCAAGCAGGAATATTGAGCTTCCACTTGTTAAGGAAAAGCAGCTTAGGGAAATGATTGCAATGAATGCATCGGATTATTTTCCGGTGGATTTGAGCCAGTACAAGCTGGTACATCAGATTATAGAGAAGATTGACAGACCGGAAGAAAAGAAATTACGTCTTTCGGTTATTGCTGTGCCTAATGACCTTATTTTGTCATATGGTGCTCTTGCAGCTTATTGCAGACTGCAGCTTGTAGCTCTTGACTATAGTGGAAATGCCATCAAGCAGCTCATGAGAAGAGAGATTCCCGGAGATGTGAAGGTAACTGTCAAGGTGGATGAGGTATCTACCACACTGACTATCATGGATGGAAGCATGGTAAAGCTGCAGCGTAATGTCAACTATGGACTGGCTGATGCTATAGAGGAGATTCAGGACAGTGAGCTTTTCGGAGAGTATCTGTCATTTACCGATGCAGTCGATGTGGCACGCAGAAAGACCTGCCTTGCAATAAGACCTGATGGCACGGTGCCTGATGAGCCGGCGGGCGGCGGCATGGATCCTATGGGTCATGAGATTGATTCAGAGCGCTTTAAGAAGCTTCGCCTGAATGTGTCATACGCACTTTCCAATCTGATAAGCAGTCTCGGACGAGTGATAGACTACTATCAGTCGAGAAACTCAGATACTCCTATCGAGAGAATTTTCCTCATTGGCTTAGGTGCTGATTTCAGCGGACTCTCAAAGCTTTTGACCAATGAACTGAATATTAAGGTAGTTCCGCTCCAGCAGTTTGACGGTATGCATGTGGCAAAGAGCATAAACCTCGCAGAGGCAAAGCTGGCAGAGTATTTCAATTGTGTTGGATGCTCACTGAATCCGCTTGACATATTAGACAGTAAGAAAAACAAGGGAATCGGTGCTCCACTTATGGCAGGAGCAGCTACAGGTGCTATGCCACTTGGCGGTGCACAGGCAGGTACGCAGGGTAATCCACCTGTCGGTCCTGATGGGAAGCCTCTTCCCGTACCGGCAGGGGAGAAAGCCGAAAAGCCTGTTTCTTTTGCGGTGCAGCTTCTCATTTTTGGATTGTGTGTGGTAGTTGCGGTTGGTATTACGGCATATAGCATTTTTTCAAATCTTGTTTTAACTTCAGACAATATGACGCTTAAAGCACGTGTTTCTGATTTATCATATGCACAGAATATATATGATGTGTACAACCAGACCAAGAAGGACTATGACTGGACTAAGCTTCTTGAGAGCGCTTCATCCAACAAGAATGATGAGATAACGGGCTTTGTTGATGAGCTGGAGCAGAAGCTTCCGTCAGAGGCCAAGCTTGTGAATATGTCTGTTACGACTGATGGTGTTTCGATGACCATCAAGACAGGCAGCAAGGATATAGCGGCTGATGTAATTGCACAGCTTCGTACATTTGAGAGTATCATGGTATCCAATGTGTCAACCATCACAGAGGAGGTTGATGAGACCGGTGCTTCAAAGGTTCAGTTCACAGTAGATTGCACATATGTAAAGGCTGATGACAGTGCTGCTTCTGAATCGGGGAATGGCACAGGCAGTGAGCCAGATGATACATCAAAAGATGCGTCATCACAGGCACAGACGGATAGTAATTCATCATCAGATACAGACAGTACAAATCAGTAGGGGGTGTTAGGATGTCAACGAGAGATAAAAAGTTACTTATTATATTAGCGGGTGTTGCCATTTTAGCACTGACATATTTTTTGATTTTTATGCCACAGTCCAATAAGAGGGATTCGCTCAAGAGCGAAAACATGAACCTGAAATCACAGTACAATCAGCTTTCAGCACTTGCGGCAAAGGCTGACGATTACACAAATAAGACAAAGGAAATGTCTGATGCCATGCAGCAGGTATATGACAATTTTCCTTCATATTTACAGATTGAAAACGGCATCATGGATGCGGTTGCTATAGAGAAATCTACCAATACAAATATTACAGAGCTTACAGTCGGCTCACCGACAGCTATTGATGTGAATAATCCGACAGGTGAAGCAGGTACAGATTCTTCGTCAGGAAGCAGTTCAGACAGCAGTACCACGGATAGCAGTAATGCAGACAGTTCGCAGAGCTCTCAGACCGCTGATGGCAACAGCTCTCAGTCACAGACAGGCGACGGCAGTGCAGCTGATGGCAGCACATCATCAAGCTCTGCAAAGTCTACGGTTACAGGCTATCAGCTTTATGATGTCAGCACAGTTATGGCGTTCAAGACAGAGTATCATGGTCTTAAAGCTATGCTCGGCGAGGTGATTGGTTCATCACAGAAGAAGACCATCAGCACACTTAATGTGAGCTTTGATGATTCGACAGGCAAGCTGACAGGTGAGATGCTTGTGGATTCATATTTCCTGTATGGACTTGATAAGCCATATGAGGCACCATACATACCTGCAGTACCACATGGTACAAATAATCTGTTTGGTACAACAAACTAACGGATTATTATAATATTAGATTATTAGATTAGCGGGTTATTGAGACAGTAAGTGATAAATATCAAATGTTAGATTATTGAGTTATGAGATAACAAAATACAAGAGGGGAGGAAGCAGATTTGAGAAAGCTAAAAAACGATGATCGAGGAGTAACACTTGTGGAGATTATTGTGTCGATTGCTATTCTCGCAATAATCGTGCTTCCTTTTTTGAATGCATTTGTCACAGCTACAAAGACCAATGTGAAGGCTAAAAACGAGATGAATGCCACACATCTGGCGACAAACATTATGGAGGGTATTGAGAAGAACTCCATGAAGACACTGGCGTATCAGTTCAACTATCCGTCAGAGTGCTTTGACGTGGCGGACGGCTTTAATATATCAGATGGAAGCAGTGCATGTGAGCTTCTTAAGAAATCAGATAAGTTTGATAATGTAAAGAGGCTTGAGGATATCAGTGCTGAGATTGTAAACAAGGACGATGTCATCACTAGCTGCATCCATAAGACTGACGCAAAAGCTAAAATAGGCGATGCATCGCTTTGGAATTTCAGGGAGTCGGATGCACACAAGTATTATTTCTATATGTCTGGTGTGCAGTCAGGCACAAAGAAATACAATGCTCTTGTGACAGTGGATGCAAAATCGGACGCAGAGTCGGACAATAAGGTTAAAAAGTACAACATGGACGAGGTAGCGGATATGTCGGCCATGGATGCAAACTTTGACTGCATGAGTGCAGACAAGTATTCTGCTACAAATATTATAGCTGCATTTAATAATATGCCGGGTGTAGGCGGCATCACTCAGCAGGATATCAAAAGAACTATCACCATAGATATAGAAAAGTATGGAGCTGCGAGCAATAAGGCTACCAAGGTTACAGTGTCGTATTCATATTCTATCAATAAGAATGGAGTAAAAAAGACTTTTCCGGATCCGAATAGTGCACTGAAGGATGATTATACCATGGTGATTTACGACAATTCTTCAGATACTGTGAACCATAATTTAAGGAATGTCTATCTGTTTTACAATCCATGGTACACATCTACAGGAACGCTTTACAATACTTGTAACGATGTCATTAAAATCAATAATAAGGCCAAGCTGGACTGCACGGTAAACATTGTAAAGCAAAAGACTATATCGGATCTGACAGAGCTGAGCACGAAGGAGAGTAAATATAAGGCATATGTGAACTTAAGCGAGCCGGGAAACCGTACAGGTTCCGCTTATACGCATATAGCCACCAATCTGAATGTGAATATGGGAGATCCGGATAATTCATTACAGCCACAGCAGGCTATATATGGCTTTAATAACAATGTAAATAAGAATGAGGTAAAGAATATTGTCGATATAAAGAATCTGACAAAAAGCAAGGCATCTGAAAGGCTGTATGATGTGAAGGTAGACATATACGAGAGTAAGGCTTCACTGGATGATATATTTAAGGATAAAGATCCGGTTGTTACGATGACCGGAAGCATGGGGTATTAATTATGAAGCGTAACGATAACCGTGGTGCTTCCTTTGTGATGGTTGTAGTTGCAATGGCTATAGTGGCTGTTTTAGCTGTGACTGTGCTGTGGATAGCGCTTATGAACCTCCAGATGAAGGTGACGAATGAAAAAAATACAGATAACTTTTACTCGGCAGAGGGAGTGCTGGACCAGATATGTACCGGTCTGCAGAGTGATATTTCCAAAGCATACTCAGCAGGCTATACAAAGGTACTGGAGAGCTACTCTGACAGCAGCATAAATGAGGCAGGCAGGCAGAGCAGCTTTGCGCAGGAGTATCTGAAGAGCTTAAAGACCAGCCTGGAGTATGACAGCACAGGTATGACATTTAATAGGGGAAAGCTTATACAATATGTAGACCCGAAGCTTCTCGAGAAAAAAGACAATCAGCCACGTGCTATTATCAAATCGACCAATGCCGATGTAAACGGCAATGGACAGCTCAAGGTGTACCAAAATCGTGTCGTGCTGAACGGACTAAGGGTAGAGTATACCGATGAAAAGGGATTTAAATCAATAATAGAGACGGATATTTCTCTGGGGGTTCCTTCCATGAGCTTTACAGCATCGGGAGGAGTTCCGGAGCTTTTTACATATTCTCTTATAGGAAATGAAGGTCTGAAAATCACATCAGGACTTAATAAAGTAAATCTATCAGGCAATCTCTACGCCGGCTGTGAAAATGCGGCAGACACAGGAACTTCTACTACGAGTGTTGTTATTCCAAACAATGCCACACTTGATGTAAAGGATACCAGCTATATGATTGCAGAGGGCGATATAGAGGTGGGAGACTTTGCCGGAAAAGATACGGCTACGATAAAAAAGAACATGGCGGGGGTACACAATAACAGTACACTTTCTGTTGATTCACAGTGCCAGCTGTGGACAAGCAACATAAATGTAAATGGTGCAACAGTCAAGCTGGATGGCATGACATATGTGGCAGATGACATGACCTTAAAGGGTACAGGCTCAAAGGTCACACTTGGCAAGAATAATAAGAATAACAATGCGAAGTACGTCGGCTTTGGCAATGGAGGTGCTGACAAGGGAAATCCTGTCGCAGGCGATAGCTCTGCTATTATCATAAACGGCAGAGAGGCATCTCTTGATATGTCAAATATCAGGGAGCTTATGTTGGCAGGAACCGCATATATCAATACCCAGGCTATTGTAAACTCAAGTGGTGTTGGTACAGTAAACAGCAATGTGGCTATGGGTGAGTCAATCTCTGTAAAGGGTGACCAGATAGCATACCTTGTGCCGCCTGAGTGCATAGGCACAAGTGGAGAGGGTGCGGATGCCAAATCGCTTTATAACAAGAATCCACTCTCCTATAAGGAGTACAAGGATATCACGGCAACCGGACAGGATCAGACGAAGTATACTGAGATAAATACCAATGTGGTCAGTACAAAGACAGGCAAGGCTCTCTCATCATATCTGCCGGATGGCAGGACAATCGACAAGTGCATAAAGAAAGTCTTTGTTCCTTCTACTGATAATAGTGATGATGGACTTGTATACTATTATGTCAATCTGCCAACGAATAAGGCTGCTGAGTATTACAGTGACTATTTTGGTGCAGACAGTGACAAGCTCAATAGATACACTAAGTTCTATACTGACAGCATACAGGTAAATGAGGCAGCAAGCATCTATACTGCCGGCAATTACAGTATCTACGATGGCAGCAATTTAAGCCTTTTGAAGGGTATAGCTGATGGCGTAGACATGGATGCACAGTCGGATGCCTTACAGCGCACATATACTGCACTAAACTCAAAGCTTTTGACGAATTATGCTGATTTACCGACAAATGCAGCAAGTGTTTCGCTTTTTACAAATATAGTTAACAATACCAATTTGCTGAAAATAGTGCCAAATTCCGGTAATAAACATATATTTGAGACTGAGTATCAGGGGAAAAAATACCAGGCAATTGTCAAAAACGGTGACTACACCTATGATGCAAATGACAAATCAAATAATGTTGACATAATTGTAGCTACAGGAAATGTGACACTTGATGCTGACTTTACAGGTACCATAATTGCAAAGGGCAGGATAATCGTAAACAAAGACCAGTGCGAGATTGATAATGGTACACAGGAGGTATTTAAGACATTGCTTCTTGAAAAGGTAAGTGATGCAGACGATGCACTGCACTTGTATGATGTGTTCATGGATGGTGCCAACTATCTGGGTAATGTTTCTTCTTTTTCAAACAAGAAAGAGGCGGATACAAAAATAGATTATGCTACACTCATTACATACCAGAACTGGACAAAGGAGTAGGAAATAAATATTTATATTTGACATATTTTGACGATATATACAAGGGAGGAATCCAATATGTCTGTAAAAGAAAAAAAGAATAATGGCGGTTTTTCTCTCGTAGAGCTTATAGTTGTGATAGCGATATCTGTCGTACTCATAGGTGCGGCAACCATATCCATTCGCTCGGTCATGGGTGTTGAGGTGAAGCAGTGTGCCAGAAATATTGAATCGATAATTAATAAAACAAGAGTCACCACTATGGGAAAGGACAGTGCAGTTCTTAAGATATACAAGGCATCAGATGGTGCCTACTATTATAAGACGACTATAAATGGTACGGAATCTGATCCAAGTAAAATCGGAAAGAGCAGGATTGATGTATACTATTCCATGAATGATGATTATAGTGGCAAGACACAATTGAACGTATCCGACAGTATAGAGCTTCAGTTCGACAGAAGCTCAGGTGCACAAAAGCCGGATACTAACGGCAAGTACTGCAGCCGTATCTGGGTTCAAAAAAACAGCACCGAGAAGGTTATCACGATATACAAGGAAACCGGCAAGGTGGTATGTGAGTAATTTACATAGTTTAATGTAAAATATTTTATTTTGACGCAAGACTGTTATAAGATTGTATGATGAAATCGGAGAGGAAGATGAACCATGAAGATTTTAAAGCGCATGAATAAATCAAATAATAGGAAAAACAGTGGCTTTACACTTGTTGAGCTTGTCATTGTCATGGCGATAATGGGAATACTCGGACTGGCTGTTACAGGCTTTATCGGTACGAGCACGAAGCAGTATAAGTATGCTACAAAGGACGTAGACCTTCAGTATGAGGCACAGCTGACCATGAATCAGATAGGAAATCTGATAATTGATGCGCAAAAGGGGGTCAAGTATGAGCCTGCTACGGTGGCAGCCCCGGTTGAAGTGGCATCAGTAAACCCTGAGGCCGGTTATATTGCAACTGCATCAGCGGAAGAGGGACAGGCAGAAGAAGCGTCATCTGAGGAAACATCATCCGACAGCAAGCTGATTATCTACAACAAGGATTGTACATACAATATCATATACAGACCGTCAGAGCACAAAATCTATCTGCGAAAGGATACACTGGATCCTGCAACTGGTGCGGTGAAGGCTGATGGTCAGGGCAAGGAGTCACTTATGGCAGAAAATGTCACAGGCTTTACACCTGATTTAAGCGAGGCAGAAAGCAAGAACTCTGTCGGACTTGTTGTGGACTTTAAGGCAGGAGACAAGAAGTATACTTCAAAGCAGAACTTCACTATGCGCAATAAGGTACCGACCGGAGCAGATGTGGAGTATGTGGCACCGGTAGAGCCGATTTCTGTACATATATACTATGGTGGCAGAGATGTCTCAGGTCAGAGCATTTCATATGTCAGAAGAGATAATAGCAATGTCCTTGAATTTACATCTAAAATATTTGGTGGAAATAATCCAAGCCAAGAGGTTATATGGTCATACACCGGCAGGGCTGATGAGGGGAATGGAACAACGTTTAATTCTTCCGGAAATACAGCAGAATTATCTATCGCAGAAAATGAAACATCAAAGCAGTTTGTGGTTAAGGTGACTTCAAAAGAAGATGCTACCAAATATACATCTGTAACGATAAATGTGGTTGATACACGTAATTGGCTGACTAATCAGGAAATGCAAAATGTGTTGGTGCCAGGGGCAACATTGAAAACATGGCTCGAACCGGAAAATGTCAAAAATAGCGGAATAGAATACGATCCTGACGATTTTGAATGGCATATGGAATCCTATCAATACATAGATGGAACGAAAACTAAAATAAATAATGATTATATTTTAAATAATAATAGTGAAGAAAGAGTAGATTATGGTGGAGGTATTTATCTTAGTTATCATATTGATAAGACTAAGCACTGGAATGGGGATTTTAACCAGACAATTGCTGTTACGTCTGGATTCAAAAATAAAGAGTATGATATATTGATTTGGGTAACATTGAAATCAGATCCATCTATAGGATCAAATATTATTACATTAAGATGTAGACCAAATAACTAAAAGGAGCAATCGCAATGAGCAAATTAAGAAAAAAAATAGTGGTTCCAATATCGCTCACACTTACAGGATGTCTCGTTGTGGCAGCTTTTGTGCTGAATGACAGCCTTACAAAGGTCGATGCAAATGTAGCATTCAATGGAATATCTGATATAGTCAGCTCACATGGCAAGGACAAGCCCTTCAACATAGTGGAGGTGGTGCCTGACAAGAAAATGGCATCCATCGGCTATCTGATTGATGGTCAGGAGCCTGACGACTGGTTTGGAACACTGTCAAAGATGTCTGACAAAGATGGTGCAGGTGTACAAAAAAGGTCTGCCTATATGGAGGGACTGAAAACAAAGCTTGCGCCTATTACTACCGAGAAAAAGGATAATACAAAGCCTCTTTATTATGAGCTGTATAAGGAGAGCTATGTCAGTCAGGGCGATGACTGGACAGAGCTTGCCCTTGTAGATATGGACAGAATAAACAAGGGTACCACCGGTTATAAGATGACAGAGCAGGCGGAGGGAGATTATAAGTTCAATACCGATTACCAGCTTGCTGTAAATGAAGAGGGACTGCCTATAGGTCATTACAGACAGAATGTTGACCATTATGTTTTCATGCAGGGCGAGGATGAGACAGAAGATGGCTCTGAATCTGTGGATACCGGCAGTACAGGAAGTACCACGGATGGCTCTGATACAGAAAATGAAAATGGCAATCAAATTAAGGCACCCGGCAAAAGAGGCTACTACAGTGTTGCCTTTTCGGCTGTCAATCTGCCGGATGGTATGACAAACACCCAGTATTTGGTACCGGCTGATAATTCACAGAAGGCTGATGGAAATACAGACAGCAGTACAGATGGTAACATCGATAGCAGCACAGACAATACGACAGATACAGGCACAGGTGACGATGCCGTTGAGAAGCATGTAGTCTATGCTATAAAGAGTTCATATGCAATCGTTTCCGATGAGAGCATGAAAGCCATCGCAAAATATGACCCAAAGGCATATATTTACAGGACTGACAATTCAGATACTACCTTACCATATGAATTTGTTGCCAGGGCTGACCGGATGGCAGGTCTGCCTGATGGAAGTAAGCCGGATTATGAGAAGTATACATACTACACAGTAGAGATGGAGTATGTTCCGGCAGACAAAATCACGGATGATGAGACCTACTATGAGGTGGACACTGAGGTACCTGTTGAGTTTAATTACGATGAGACCGGTGAGTATGGAGCAGTGCTTGACTCACAGAATCCGTACGAGAAGATAGATGACGGCGCACCGGACAATCAGTCGGCAGATAACACAGGAAAGGTAATCCTCACTGATACAGACGGATATTTTGATATAGTTAAGGACAGCCAGACATACACCTATGTGGGTAAAGGAAAAGGTGACTATATAATGGAGGCTGATAAAAACGGCTCGCTTGATTATCCTGTAAATACTACACACATATATTATAAGGGTGGTTTCAAGAACAATAACTGGTTCAGAACAGGTGTATTCAATCAGGAGGGCAAGACAGGCGATGATGATAAGACCGCCAATATGACCTTCAAGGTAAAAACGGTCACACCAAAGGAGCTTGAGCAGATAGATGTGTCAACAATTGATTTACTTTATCTTTCCGGCTCAAAGTCCATCCTTTCAAATGATTTAGGAAACGATGCTGCAACATATAATACTGATAATGACATTTCATGGGACAAGGTAAAGCAGATAGTCCAGCGTGTACATCAGAGTGGTATCATGATGCCTGTTATAGTGGATAATGGTATTGTGTGGGCTTCTTCATCTGCAGATTACTCAAGTAATATTAAAAAGCTTGCAGGTCTTTTGAGCTGTAACAATTTCAGCTCCTTGAATTTTACCAAGGACTCAGCTGATAATTTTATTAACTGGAATGATAAAAATGTCATAACGTATTACAAAGTTGCCAGTTCAACTCGTACACATGGCTATGTGGTCGGCAACGAATATGTCATTCCACGAAACTATTCTCCTGATACGGATGTGCCATTTGTTTTAAGAGATGATTTTGCTTCTGCATTTATTGCAAATGAAGATGAAACACAATTTGTCAATGATGCTAAAAATGAGAATTTTGACGAGATAGCAGAGTACATCAACTCAGAGAATACAAGCAGGAAAAAAGAAAATAGTACTCTTGGAAAGGACGAGTATGCGTATTATGACAAGAAGATTTCAAAGGCGATAGTTTTAAGCTATATCATATCGTATGCTGATAAAAGAGACATTATAAATCCGACAGATAGTCTGAACATACTGGATATAGAGCCCGGAACTGTAAAAAATGCTTCTGACGCTTTAAATTATGATAAGCTTAAAAAATGGCTTGGAACAAGATGTCCGGAGGAAAAAAAGGTTACGATAACAAGGGTTACGAGTGCAGAATTTATTGGAAGAATAGAGGACCTTAATAACTATGACATGATATATATGGGACTTGTAGCCGATAATCTGAATTATAGAGATGGTCATACAGTATATAATGATTGGAAAATGGATGGGCTTAAATACTCAAATGTTGGTGACATTGTTGTTATAAATCCGAAAGATGTGGTAAATTATTGGGGATATGATATGCTCAAGAATGGTCATGCGGGATTGCTGGATACTGATTATATAAATAATGGAGAGGCGCTTAATACTCAGCTTACATTAAGAGGAAATGGAAATAATGCTGATTATTTAACTGCTCCAAACACATACAGAGGTTCAGGCAATGATATTACTAAGCAGAAGGTTTCAGAATTGGAGGATTATATAAAGGCGGGCTTTCCTGTCGTCTTTTCAGATGGCTTTTTCAGCAATGATAGCAAGTATAAAAGTGGAATTAATGAGGATTACATTGATAACTGTTCAAATGTTTTTACCTTATTATGTGATGTAAAAGATAAAGATAATGTTCTTAAAGTGGACAACAAGGGAGACTTAAAAAATAAGTCAAATGAGACAGCGGTGCTTGTTACCTACCTGACTACTGAAAAACCTGAAATATTACTCAAGGAGCAGGAAAAAGTAAAAGATACAGATTATGTTGAGATTAGTAATAATCAGATCACATTGGAATTTTCAATAAACAATGCAGGCGGTGCGGATTCCAAAGCGAGTTTTAATGCACAGCTGTTCTTGGATTCGAATTCCGATGGTAAGTTTTCGACAACCAATGAAGGAATAGATGCAAATAAGATAAAAATATATTGTGATGGCACTATTGTGAATCCGGTAATGGGTGATAATGGTAAATATATGTATAGTCTGAATGCAGGCAATTATAATTATAAACTGGTCTATGATTTGCCGAATGGCTATGTAGGAGTTATGCCTTGGCAGCTTCGTGTAAGTCAGGCTACAAATAGCTACAGATATGATCAGAAATCCGGATATGTGTATGCCAAAAATTCAAAAGGCAGTCCTACAAAAGTCAAGATTCTTCAGATTAATTCAACCTTGAAGCATAATGAGGGCTTTAGGGGAAATTTTGATATGCAGGCGCAGAAGAATGATAGCAATAAAAAGTTTCATAAATTGCTTAATAAAGTGAAGGATTTTGACCTGGATATAGAAACAGTTTATTATGACAACGTAGAGAAAATGGATGAGGTATGTAAAAAGCTGCAGACATACGATATGCTTGTAATTGGATTTGGTGATTGTTATGATATTGATAATACAAATGGACATCTCGATCAAATAAAAGCATATATCCAGTCAGGAAAACCGGTATTGTTTTCTCATGATACAACGTCATTTTGTAATAATAAAAATGATAATCAATATAATAATGTCTGGGGATATAAGTTTAACTCTATAATTCGTGATACTGTCGGACTGGATAGGTATGGAATACTGTCAAATGAGTATTTAAAGAAGGGCAATAGATTACAGAGTACTGATGAGGATTTTGACAAAGCTGTACAGACTGCTGAAAAGAATAACACTGATATTGCATATGAGCCAAAATCTGGTAATACAGTTATTGTCAGACAGAATCAGGGATTTACTTATGCGGATTTAAATCAGTATCAGTGGAAAGATAATGGTAGTGATCATGGCGAGTACAGGCTGTATTCAGGGCTTGATAATTATGATGTTGAAGCTAAGACTAATAAGGCAGTCAAGGTTAATTCAGGACAGATTACCACATATCCTTTTAAGATTGCTGACGAAATAAATATAGCTACCACTCATAAGCAGTACTACCAGCTGGATATGAATCAGGATGCTGATGGTGATGGTGAGAGTGATATTGTTGTATGGTATACCTTGTCAAACCAGGGAATTTATGAGCAGTCTCCAAAGGATGTAAGAAATAATTATTATATTTACACAATGGGAAATGTAACATACTCAGGTGTAGGACATTCTGATTTCTCAAATAATGAGGATGAATTGAAGCTTTATATAAACACTATGATTGCTGCATATAGTGCATCAGTTCATGAGCCGTCAATTTATCTTAAGGAGAATGCTGATACCGATTCAAATGACATATCTACATTATATGCAACTATTGACGATGCCATTGAAGAAGATGCAGCTAATAAAGCGGATGCCAGACTAGATGGTGCAGACAGTACGCAGGATGTTTATTTTACGGTAAAGGATTCAAACCTTGTGCGAAATCAGATTGATGAAAAAACTGTTGTTTATTTGGATTTTTATATCGAGGATCCACAAAAAAATCCAAATGATGAAACGATTGGCACCGGAGATGATAAGATTTACTTAAAGAAGGTGGACTGGGATATCTATTCACTGAATAATGACGGAACAGAAAATGAACTGATAAATGACAGTAAAGAAAACGGTAAATTAAATAAAGATCCAAGGGACTTCTTTGAAAATAATAAAACATATAAGGTAAAGGTACCATTGGACACTTTACCGGAGGGAAATAATTCTATAAAGATTTATGCCGTAGGATATAGTAAGATTTATCAGTCACTGGCGAGTGGTGGGGATAAAGAGACCGCAACAGCCAAGGCATACAAGACCTTCCAGATACAGCGTGTAGGTCTTGCAGACCTGGATTAGTGTATATAATATATTTTTCTATATAGCAAGGACCATATGAGCTGAGAATCAGCTCGTATGGTCCTTGTTTTTTTACCGTTTCTTTATACTTTCTTTATTGAATTATCCGCGCTAATTGATAAAATAGATAGTATGCGCACGATTGCGGATATTTTTGCATTCGTGTATGGGGGATAATTAACCGGAAAGAAAGGAAACGTTTATGAGTAAAATTTTCAAAAACCTGATTCCATACTGGCGATGGATCTTATTAATTTTTGTTTTCCTCATTGCACAGGCTTACTGTGACCTGGCTTTGCCTGCGTACACATCAGACATCATTGATGTGGGTATTCAGGATCACGGCATTGAGCATATCCTGCCAAAGGAGATTACATCGGAGGATTATCAGATGGCACAGACATTTATGCTGTCTGACGAGAAAGAAAAATTTACAGACTGTTATGAGGCGCAGGATGCTTCAAAATCTGATGACAGTGTGACAAAATACAAGCTGACAGCTGATTCTGACACACTTGATGAGCTGGATGAGGAGCTTTTGGTTCCTCTTGTCATGGCATATCAGGCTTTTCAGTCGGGGGAGCAGATGGATGTGGATGCATCAGCTATCCCGCAGTCAGCAGCGCTCGATGATAACATGATAAAGCAGATAAGAAGCAAGGTGCAGGACAAAATCGATGCGGTGGGTTCCGCTACTTTAAAGTCCATGGGTGTAACTTTTGCGACAAAGTGTGATGAGAATGCAGGAATCGACGTGGATGCCAATCAGGTTGCTTATCTGTGGAAGGCAGGCGCCAAGATGGCAGCCTTTGCAGCAATTATGCTTATAGCAGCATGTGTTGTAGGTTTTGCGGCTTCAAAGGTCGGTGCCGCTGTCGGCAGGGATTTGAGGGAGAAGACCTTTTCAAAGGTTGTAGGTTTTTCAAATGCCGAGATTAACAAATTCTCTACGGCATCACTTATTACGAGAAGCACGAACGATATACAGCAGATTCAGATGGTTACTACTATGATGCTTCGTATGGTGCTTTACGCGCCAATCGTTGGTATCGGTGGTATCATTAAGGTGGCGCAGACCAAATCCGGCATGGAGTGGGTGATTGCCATTGCGGTTGCTGCTATCATGGTTTTTATTTTCACTCTGGTTGGTATTGCGATGCCAAAGTTCAAGATTATGCAGAGTCTTGTAGACAAGGTAAACCTTGTTTCTCGTGAGATTCTTACAGGTCTTTCCGTTATCAGGGCTTTCGGCCGTGAGAAGGAGGAGGAAAAGAGGTTTGATGAGGCTAACCGTGAGCTTACACGCACACAGCTGTTTACAAACCGCGTCATGACCTTTATGATGCCGGGTATGTCCATGATCATGTACTGCATCACACTCGGTATCGTGTGGATTGCAGCAGGCAGAATAGACAAGGGCTCTATGCAGGTAGGTACCATGACTGCGTTTATTACATATGCCATGATGATTGTTATGTCATTCCTCATGCTTTCAGCCATGTCCATCATGCTTCCGAGAGCAGGTGTTGCGGCAGAGCGTATCGATGAGGTTATAAGGACAAACAGCACCGTAAATGATCCAAAGGAGCCTGTTACTGAGGCTGATCATAGAGGTGTTATCCGTTTCAACCATGTGGATTTCAGATATCCGGGAGCAAAGGAGGATGTGCTTTCAGACATAGATTTTGTGGCGGAGCCGGGCAAAATCACAGCTATCATCGGAAGTACCGGCTGTGGAAAGTCTACACTTGTAAACCTGATTCCGCGTTTCTATGACGTGACGGGAGGCTCAATAGAGCTTGATGGACACGATATCAGAGACTACACACTAAGCGAGCTTCGCGAGTCAATAGGCTTTGTTCCGCAGAAAGGTATTCTTTTCTCAGGAACCATCGCCTCAAACCTGCGCTTTGGTAAAGCAGACGCGAGTGATGAGCAGATAAAAAAGGCAGCGGATATCGCACAGGCTTCTGAGTTTATAGAGACAAAGAATGACAGATATGACAGCTCAATCGCACAGGGCGGCTCAAATGTGTCCGGTGGTCAGAAACAGAGGCTTGCCATCGCAAGAGCTATTGCAAAGGATCCTCATATCTATGTGTTTGATGACAGCTTCTCAGCACTTGATATGAAGACAGATGCGCGTCTTCGTGCAGCCTTATCTGAGGTGACAGAGAATGCTTCCGTCATTATCGTGGCACAGCGTATCAGCACGATTATTCATGCTGACCAGATTCTCGTGCTCGATGACGGTAAAATCGTAGGAAAAGGCACCCATGAGGAGCTTCTTAAAAATTGCGATGTATATATGCAGATTGCACAGTCACAGCTTTCTGCAAAGGAGCTTGGACTTGATGATAAGGTGGCAGAAACTGCAACAGATAAAGCAGCAGATACTGCAACAAAAACAGCAACAGATACTTCGGCTGTATCAGGCTTAGATAATGAAAAGGAGGGCATGTAAAATGAGTGAGAACAATAACGAACAGTTCAAGATGCCTCCTAAGAGGCCAAGAGGGCCAATGGGCAGAGGCCCCGGAATGGTTACAGAGAAGGCCAAGGATTTCAAGGGCTCTACAAAGAAGCTTATAAAGTACCTTGGCAGATACTGGGCTGCTATAATTGCGGTTATGATATTTGCTGCAGTTTCGACTGTCTTCTCAGTTGCAGGACCGAAGGTCATGGGTAAAGCCACCACTGCGCTTGCCGAGGGACTTATGAACAAGATTGCAGGAACAGGCGGCATAGATTTTGATTATATTGCAAAGATTCTTTTGTTTACGCTGGCTTTATATGTGGTGAGTGCCATCTTTATGTTTGCCCAGGGGCTTATCATGACAGGCATCACGCAGAAGACCTGCTACAGGATGCGTAAGGACATCACGAGCAAAATCAACCGTATGCCGATGAAGTATTTCGAGTCAAGGACATATGGTGAGGTGCTTTCGCGTATCACAAACGATGTGGACACACTCGGACAGAGCTTGAACCAGAGTATCACACAGATTATTACATCTGTTGCCACTTTGGTCGGTACACTGGTCATGATGCTGTCTATTTCACCGCTCATGACGCTGATTTCACTCGTTATCCTGCCTGTTTCGATGATACTTATTTCGTTTGTCATAAAGCATTCACAGAAATACTTCAGACAGCAGCAGGAGTATCTGGGACACATAAACGGACAGGTCGAGGAGGTGTACGGAGGCCACCTCGTCATAAAGGCATATAATAAAGAGGCAGAGACTGTAAAGACCTTTAAGGAGGCCAACAATGTGCTCTACAAATCCGCTTGGAAATCACAGTTCCTCTCAGGACTTATGATGCCTATCATGCAGTTTGTAGGAAACTTAGGATATGCGGGAGTAGCCATCTCAGGTGGTATACTTGCCATAAAGAATGTCATCACAATCGGTGATATCCAGGCCTTTATACAGTATGTGAAGAATTTCACACAGCCAATCCAGCAGATAGCACAGGTGGCAAACCAGCTTCAGTCGATGGCAGCTGCATCTGAGCGTGTATTTGAGTTCCTAGAGGAAGAGGAAGAGGATATAACAGTGGAAAATCCTGTTAAGCCAGACCATATCGAGGGAAGTGTAGAGTTTTCGCATGTACACTTTGGTTATAATCCTGACCAGATCATCATCAATGATTTTTCTGCAAAGGTAAAGCCGGGACAGCAGGTTGCTATCGTTGGACCGACAGGAGCGGGAAAGACTACCATGGTCAAGCTTCTTATGAGATTTTATGATGTAAGCTCAGGTGCCATTCTTGTAGACGGACATGATATCAGGGATTACAACAGAGCCGATCTGCGAGATGCATTTGGAATGGTATTGCAGGACACATGGCTCTTTAAGGGCACCATTATGGAAAATATCCGCTACGGCCGTCTGGATGCCACAGATGAGGAGGTCATCGCGGCAGCAAAGGCAGCACATGCGCATCACTTTATACAGACATTGCCGGGTGGCTACGATATGGAGCTCAACGAGGATGCATCCAATGTGTCACAGGGACAAAAGCAGCTTTTGACAATAGCAAGAGCCATTCTTGCAGACAATCCAATCCTTATCCTTGATGAGGCCACATCCTCTGTCGATACACGTACAGAAATCCGTATCCAGAAGGCACTTGACAATCTGATGAGGGGCAGAACAAGCTTTGTCATCGCCCACAGGCTGTCTACTATCAAGAATGCAGATATGATTCTTGTCATGAAGGACGGAGACATTATCGAGCAGGGTACACACGATGAGCTTCTTGCAAAGAACGGATTTTACGCAGAGCTGTATAACTCTCAGTTTGAAGAATAGAGAAAGCACGGGTATCGTGCGGTTTTGCGAATATGCGTGGGGCTGAATGGTTACATAAAATTTAAAAAAAAATACGCTCTCGACAAAATTCGACAAAATGTGTTATCATAAAAACATACAATTTGTTTTGACATGACAGTAATTGGCGGCATAGGAGATTTTAATGAGCACTTTAAATGTCGCAGCAGCAGACGAAAAGAAAAACATGCAGAGTTTATTAAAGGGCATGGAGTTTTTAGGAACAGCAAGAAGTAGTGATGAAGCATACAGCATGATAAACGGTAATGCCGGTTCTGATGTGGTACTTGTGTATGTAAAGAGAGCATCCGGTGACACTGAGCCACTTGATGATACATATATGGAGAAAAAATCCCTTGAGACACAGGTGACGGATATCATTCATGAGATAGGTGTTCCGGCTCATATAAAGGGATATCAGTATCTTAGGACTGCGATAGTGATGTGCGTTGAGGATATGGAAATGCTTAGCTCTATCACAAAGCTTTTGTATCCCACTATTGCAAAGAAGTACAAGACTACCTCAAGCAGGGTGGAGAGAGCCATAAGGCATGCTATCGAGGTGGCATGGAGCAGAGGCAGGATGGATACGATAGACTCCATGTTTGGATACACTGTAAACTATGGTAAGGGCAAGCCTACCAATTCGGAGTTTATTGCCCTGATTACAGACAAAATACGTCTAGGAATGTAAAAATCGTCATTATAGACAAATAAAACTGTAAAGTAATAAAATAAATGCATAAAGAGTTAATCCTTATGCATTACATACCGCTTGCGGTAGAGTTAAAAAGATTTAACTCTACCGCATTTTTTTATTTAAAGATAAGGAACATAACTAAACTAAAAATAGCTGGTGTAGAACTAATTGATAGTAGATAGCTCAGTCCCCAACCCTATATACATATTTTAGCAAAATATTATTAGCTGGGCAATACATCGACAGTTTATGTGCCAAAAGCTTAAAACTCGGCATTTGAAACCAAAGGAGAAAAACTATGGGTACTATTTATTGGAGAGGAAGATCAACAGATGGAATATGGAAAAGCAAAACAGAAGCAGCGAGTTTCTTAGAGCTACTTAAAGAACTGGATCTTGAAAAAGAGATAATAAATTCTTATGAATACTCTGTGTATGATCATGCTGTTCTTGAAAAGTACGGAAAAACTGAGGATGATGTGGAATTTCAGAATAAAGATGGAGACTTGGATTATGACAAGTTACAAGCATTCATAGAACAGCAGCCAGACTTAACAGACAAAGAGCTGTGGGAATTGATTATGAGCAGGACAGGACAGGCATACTATCAAACATTTGAAAGAGACAGTAATGGAGAAAAAATCGAAATAGATGATGCCGATTTTGATAGTAATGGTAAGTATATGTACTAATCGTTGGTATGTTAGCTTGAGAGGTGTATATCATGGGCAAATACATAGGAAAAAGAGAAATCTGTAAAAGACTTAAAACTGAAAATCATCAGTTACCAAAATTGAATGACATGATTTATACAAAGTATGAAGGTACAGAATGGCTTGATGATCGTTACATACATATATCATGTCAAAGTGGTGGAGATTGGTTGATGATTACATATAAAAATGAAAAGAAAACAGACTTGTATGTAGGCTATGATGGACACAAATACGTTAATCATTATATCAATGGAGTACTCGAAGGGGCACCTTCACCAATCCAAATCCTAGAGAAATTAGAAGCTATGGAGCGTGAATTATTTGGCTAAATACATAGGCAGGGAGAAATTATATAGCCGTGTTAAAGGTCTTGGGTATATGTTGCCGGATATGGATGCAATGTTGTACTCAAAGTTGGTAGGGATTGAATGGCTTGAATTGGAACATATAGAATTATCGAGTCAGCAGACTGGTAACTGGATCAAAATTTATAATAAAGATACATGCAAAAATGATGTTTATGTAGGATTTAATGGTCATGACTACCAAAAACATTACATAAACGGAAAATTAGTACAGGCAAAAAAGGTTTTATAGCTGTGAGAACAGCAAAATATAATATACAGCATCAGATGATGCGGAAAAGAGGTTTTATGATGAAAAAAATAATAATTAGTAACTTAAAAGGCGGAGTCGGAAAGACTACTACAACAGTTAATCTTGCATATTCATTTATGCAGCTTAGAAAAAAGGTTCTTGTTGTGGATGCTGATCCACAGGCAAATACAACACCATTTTTTCTCAGCAAGAAAACAGAAAAATCAATAAGGGATGTATATATGCAATCCCAAAATGTAAAAAAATGCATTTACCGGACTAAATATAAGGACATAGATATTATGCCGGGAAATACTGATCTAATGGAGGACGATGTCAGCAAGGCTGATATATTAAAGAACGCATTGGATATCATTTCCGATAGATATGATATCTGCTTAATGGATACAAGACCAGCTTTTGAGCAACTGACAATGACTTGTATTTATGCAGCAGACATGGTACTTACCCCGGTATGCCTGAACAAATTCTGTCGAGATAACTTATCAGTTGTACAGGAAAAAATAAGTGAATTTGGTTGTGATCAGATTGAGTGGAATGTATTTGCAACAATGGTTAGATCTAACAGAAGGGCACAGAGGAAGATATACGAGGATTTAATAGGAAAGCATGATTATCCATTCTTAAATACCTGTGTAAGTGCCTCATCGGCAGTAGATGATGCACTCATCATGTATAAGCCTATGTTAAAACACCGTAGCAAGAATGCGGTAGCAAATGACTATATGGAACTGGCATATGAAATACTGAATGCTTCTGTAGGAGGTGGCTGCAATGGCTAAATTTGGAGACGTATTCAAAGGAACCGATGTCAAAAAAACTGACAACAGACCGCGGAGTGAGACAAGATGGCTGCATTATACCAAGCTCATAGACAATACAGACCAGTACAGAAAGAGCGCGACAGAGGAAGATATAGTAGCATTTGCTGAATTGATCAAATCTGCTGGTAAGGTCTTGCAGGATTTACTTGTCCGTAAGTCTGGCACTGATACATATGAGATCATTGCAGGACATCACAGGAGACTTGCCTGTAAATATCTCGTAGAGGTTGAGGGATTAAAGGAATTCGAGTTCCTGCCGTGCAAGGTGGAAAATGTGGATGATGTACAGGCAGAGTTCCAACTATATGCCACTAATGGCTTTATGCCTAAGACTGACGCAGAAAAACTGCATGAGATAGAACGTATCAAATATCTGCTTGATACATATCCGGATCAGTTTAAGCAGGTGAAGGGAGGTGGAAGAACGGTTGAGAAGATTGCACGTATACTCAATATGGGAAAGACTACAGTTGGAGATTATGTCGCTATATCAAAAAATCTAGGAGATAAAGGCAGAGAGGCACTTGAAAAAGGAAATATAAATAAAAGTGCTGCATTGGCACTTTCAACGTTGCCGGAAAAAGTGCAGGAAGAATTACTTGTATCAGGCAGAACAACAACGAAAGAAATTGAACAGCATAAGGAAACTAAAAAAATAAAAAATGAGCCTACTCCAAAGCAGGTTAAAGACTTTTACAATCTTTATCTGAAAAAGGCTGATCAGAATTTTACAAGCCGGAAAGAACTTAAGGAATATCTTATCAGCGAGTATGGAAAATGCCATGCAGGACATATAGAAGCCGGAATATCCTGTGACTGTTCGCCAAAAGGTATAAGGCTTTGCAACTCTGATTTGCTTACATGGATAGAATTTCTTGATCTCATTGATGGTGTTACAGGATCAGATCGATATGAGCGTATGCAGGATGTCGTTGATATAGCAGGGCAGTATGCATTTGATGATATAGATATGAGCATCGATGAAGAAATCATGCTTGATCAGGACGAGGAGAATGTACTGAATGAGGATGAAGAAGAATTTCAAAGCAATCTTGAAAAGATGTATGATCTTGCATACTTTCTTAATGAACAGAGAGACAAATTAAGCTGCATGAGAGCAAAGATCGCTGAAGGTGTCCAAGTTTCATTGATAGTAATAAAACGTCAGGAGTATATAGTACAAGGATTAGAAAAATTGGCTAAGGAGGAAGAATAATGGTACTTTTCGCAGGCTATGTTGCTATGCAATATAGCCGTGCGTTGCATCAAATGCAGAAAGTATCTTTGCTGCCATATATTGGCAGCCATCATAAAACCTTATTAGCGGCAGATATTATATGGTATCTGCCGCGCCTGAGAAGGAAAGGCAGAGGAAAATGAGCGAACAGGTCACAGAAGAAAGAATAAAGATGATCTTATCCAAAAGAGAGAAGATGTTAAGAGATATTAATGAAAAAGTAATTCTGCTCATTAAAGATTTGGATAGGATCGATGATGATCTTATAACGGAAAAGAGCATACATGCAGTAAGTATAAATATGATGCCATCTGCCAAAGGTGGGGTAAAGAAAGATTTGTCAGATCTCATCATAAAACTGCAGCGCGACAGAGAAGAGAGAAAAAATGAACTGTATAAGATGATCAGGCTGTTATCAGATCAGGAGTACATGATAAACCGAGTATGGGCATGTTTTCTTGCCCTTGATGATCCATATTATACGATGCTTAATCAGTTGTACGTTGAAAATGACTTGTATGAAGCAGTAAGACAACAATTTGATATGTCACCAACAACATTTGAACGCCACAGGAAAAAGGCATTAACGTTGATTGCAGAGTATGTAGATAGTCAGTTATCTGTCAGCGAGATAATGAGAATGAGCCACAGCAATAAACCCACACTCAATAGCAGAGCTCCAACACATGATATGCCAGGGCAAATAGATATGATGGATTTTTTATATGTGCCGGATTCCGGTACATAAGATAGGAGGTACCTGTATGTATAAAACGAGAACATACACAAACATAACCAATGAGAACAGGCGGAAAATACAAGAGCTTTTGAATGATAACAGCAATATATCAATCATGGGTATAGCGGAAGAACTGGAAATTGAGTATTCTACGATTTACAGGGAGATTAAACGTGGAACTAATGCTGATGGATATTATGACGCTGATTATGCTCAAAAAAAATATGATGAAGGACACAAGAGAAAAGGCAGACCTAAAAGACAGCTGGATGAGAATACAGAATTGTATAAATATCTAAAGCAGAAAATTGTAGATGAAAAAATGAGTCCGGGTTCGACTCTTGCTAAGATTAAGGCGGATAGTCTTGAATTTGATGATCCGATACCATCTAAACCTAAATTATATCGGATGATCCGGGAAGGAGATTTTGAATGAGAGAAGTGATATTTTATTTGGCAATGATAATTGAGATTGCTTATGTGTTTATGTCACAGGTACCAAAGAAACTGGAAAATAAGTATCTGCTTATAGGGACAGCTTTTATCTGTGCTTCAGATTTTACATATCATATAGGGTATAATGCAATAAATATGTCTGTATCTGCACTATCAGGAACAATAGCAATTTCAATATTTCTTATTAGTTTTGTTGTTGGAGTAATAACAAAACGCATAGATTTTGAAGACTTATTTTTTTCATTGTTTTTGGAGCTTTTTCTGCCGCTGTTGACAATGCTTTTAACTAAATCATATGAATTGATGATATTTGTAATTATAGCAGTAGTAGGGCTCGGAATGATTAAAATATTCATGGCGCATAAAGAAAAAAATGATCAAGACCATATTGGATAGGAGTGTCACTAATGAAATATGTAACATTATCAATTACAGTGCTGGTGATCATGATTGTTGCAATGGGACTTTTGCTGTATATGTGTGCGATTAATACAGGAGATCGTACAGTTGACGATCGTGAGCAGATTAAATATCTGCGTAAACTGGCAGAAAAAAGAAGAAAATGATACTAATAAAGAGGAACTAATGAAGCTGAAGTACAAGTTATTGGACAAACTTCATAATGTAAGCAACAGTGAAATGGATCTGCTTGTATGGGTAGTGCAGCACTCTGATGAGCGCAGTGGAACTATGTACGGAGCATACTACAGAAACTATTGTGATGAGTATGGCAGATGTAAGCAGTCATTCTATAACGCGCTGTACGGTCTCAAGCAAAAGGGTATAGTGGCATACAGACGTAATCGAAATGACGCATGTACTACCAGTGACTATGATATAACAGTACTGGACAATGCATACCCATGGAAAGGCAGTAAAGAGGTAACATACAGAAATGAGGGATACGTGGATCTTGCTAACCCGGTATTCAGATCGCAGGAATTTAAGAGCCTAAAAGCCAAGGAAAAGTATCTTGCACTGGAGTTCAGAAAGCGAAGCTTTGAGACCGGAAAAGGATATAAACACGGAGTAAAAGCCTTTTATGAAATGTGGAGCAGGGAAGCGTATCTTGGAGTAAGTGAAAGGACGATCAGGAGCTATATGCATACACTCTCTAAGGTATGCAACTTTTTCAGCATTGGAATAAAAGACGGATTTTATCGCATTACTTCAAGAATATCCAGCTTCAGGAAGCCGCAAAAGGGGCAGTACGGACATAAATATGATCAGGATATGTATAATGAGCAGTACGTCCGTATGGCATTGAACCGCGATAATATCAAGTACAATGCGGAAAGCCTGAGTGATACTGTCCATCTCATTTATCAGTATGGAGCTGCATTTGCAAATAAAGGAGCAGACGTAAAACGCTATATAGAAAAAGCAATACATAGCAGCGTAGCAGGGACTAAATGGAGAGAAAGAGAGTTATCTGCAGCAACAGTTCATTATAATCTAAAAGCATTGCTGCAGCATATGCCTGATACACAGGATCAGGATAATAAAAAAGTAAATACATCATCAGGAGAAAAAGGGTTCAATAATTTCAATCAGCGAGATTACGATTGGAATGAAATTGAAAATCTTTTATTCAATTCTACAATATAGAAATAACAGCTTGGGTCATATGACGCAGGCTTAGTTATCGTTCTAATATCATCAGGGATTACAAAGATCATCTAAACAAATTACCATAAAATCATAAAAATTTATTCGCAAAATGCAAAGTGACAAGTGAGGAGAGTAATATAAGAATTAAAATGAAAATACCAGTCCAAAAACAGTGATAAAAATGCATATCAGTCCAAAAACAATGACATTGGTGTAAGAGCAGTCTAAAAATGCTGACATATATGTGATATACCAGTCCAAAAACGTATCGGAATCCGGTACACAAAAACGCTGTGCTTATAAGGATTTAAGAGGATATGTGACCATATTTATATTAAGTCTTATATGGACATATATTCTGTAATTAGAATTAAATCTAATATTTCTCCCATATATGGGACTTGCGGGAGCTGCGCTCCAGTTTAAATGACGCATGTTATCGTTTAACAGGTTATAACATGAATTAGTCCCATAAATGAAAGAAAAACTCAAAGGCAAATGACAAGCTATTTGATGCATTTGCCTATGTAATAGCTCAATGAGAGCTTAAAATACTTTGATGATAACCAAATGGAACTTTGCAATATGTATATGAATGATCAGAATTACGTGCAAATGTCTTAATAAATATGTCTTGATCAAGTTAAAGATCTTGCTTATGACATATTTCATAGCAAATTTGATTACCAGCGTATGAATTAAATTATGCATAGCATATACCTACCTTTCTTATAGATTTGCAAAGAGTATGATTTTTTTTTGTTTCGTTTTTTACAGCACGTTCATCTCATTGCACAATAAATATGGATTTTGTAAAATTCACACTAAAACACCGGCTGACTAATTTGTTAGATTCTTTGGTACTAAAAAAGCTAATTTGATACAAAAATGAGAATTTAATATAAAAATAAAAAGCTGTAATGAAAGTCAGTGGAGGTAAATGGAGGTAGAAGCAGTTAAACGAATGTGCTACCATATAATTGTGATAAAGCATAAAGAATTAAGCGGAGGCAGATACCAGCTGGTATAGATGCCTCTTTTTTATGAGCAGCACAGGAAAAAAATATCTCTACATATTTAGTATCTGAAAAACTCGGCATTTTCTATTAATGAACCGCAGACTTTTTGTGATAAATTCACAAAATACTCCAATGGGATGTTTTAACATTGACATATGTGTTCCATTGGAGTACTATATAAATACAAGGAGGGGCAAATGAACGAAAAAAAACATCTTACATATGAAGGTTCAGTAATAGAACATTTATCTAATGACGAGGAGATATCAATAAAGGACATGATTAAATCCATCGGCATGTCCCAGAAAGAGTTTGCGGACGAGTTTCACATACCAATGGGAACGCTCCGGCACTGGATCGCAGGAGAGCGCAAATGTCCGGAGTATACAATGCGTATGCTCAGATATATGGTAGAGATAAAAAGAGCTGCAGAAAGAGGTGATATGAAGTGATCACAGATATTTACAACATGACCAAGGAAGAAAATATATTCTGTGCAAAGAGAGTGCTCGTAGACTCAATATATAAGCAGGCAAATCTTGAGGGAATAGGAGTGACCTTTGCAGAGACACAGGATATTCTTAACAATGTAAATGTAGATAAAGTAACACCGACTGACATGAGCAAGGTATGCTGCCTCAGGGATGGATGGCATTATCTGTTCGATCATCTTGATGAACCGGTGGATTTAGTGTTTCTTGAATCAATACATGAACTGACAGCCCGATTTGATGTGCCGTACCAGTATCTTGGAAAGCTGAGGGTTGATGATGTCATGATATCAGGAACGGACTGGAGACCACAGATACCGGATGTGGAAACCATATACCGGGATCTGCAGGAGCTGAACAAAATAGAGTGCATTACGGACAGAGCTTTGTCTATCGGTCTTTATATTATGCGCACTCAGATGTTCAAGGACGGAAATAAGAGAGTTGGTTCGTTTGCAGCCAATAAGATACTTATAGAAAACGGCAGGGGTATATTTAATGTCCCGGTCAAATATGATGGTATTTTTAAACAGATGCTTGTGGATTATTATGAAAGCAACGATAACGGCAGTCTTAAGGCATGGATAGCAGATAACTGCTTGCAGGGAACAACACTTGTAAAGAAACCACAGAAGACCATAAAAGCCCCACGGTTATAGAATGGAGGAAACAGCATGAAGAGAAAAATCATAACAGCAATACTTGCGATAACGGTTGTATTTTCGGCAGCTTCGTGTGGATCAGCCGAAAACAAGAGCAGCAATACACAGGAAGCAACAGTATCCGATACGCAGAACAGCACGGAAAGAGTATCTGAAGCTGCAGGGGATACGCAGTCTGAAGAAATGACTGCAACAGTAAAGGACGATGAAAAGGTGCCGGGTTCCGGTGCGTCAAAATCAGATACATCAGATGCTGCGGCATCTTCGTCTGCTGACAGTAAAGACACTGACAGTACAGTAAAGAAGAACGGTTCAGACAGTAAGAGCAGTACAAAGAATAGTACCTCCACAGCCGCGAACCACAACAGCACACAAAGTACAGGTGCTTCAACTGCAAAAACAGACAGCGGTAAAAAGAGCGCGCAGTCTTCAGGTACATCAAATCAGACAAAGCCGGCATCAGCCGCAGGCAGCAAAGGTACAGACAGCTCATCAGGCACAGCGAATAAGCCAGCTGCTCATACCCATACATGGGTAAAGTATGTGGTAAATACAATAAACCACCAGGAGAAAGGACACTATGAGACAAAGGTGGTAAAGGCTGCATATGATGAGCCAAAGTATGAGTATCATAATGTTTGCAATAAATGCGGAAAAGATTTAGGAACTGATGACGATGAAGTGGATAAAGTTGCAGAGCATGAATTTGAATGCGATGGAAGTTACAGCTGTATCCCGGTACAGGTCGGAACCATACACCATGATGCAGTAACAGAGCAGGTTTACGTGGTAGATCAGGCAGCATATACGGAGAATGTCTATGGCGAAAGATGCAGCGGATGCGGTGCCACAAAATAGGGTGGTAGTAAGTGGTAGTAGATATCTTTTTGATGATAGTGTAATATATAATTGATGAAAAGGAATTGTACAGAGGTCTCGTGCAGTTCCTTTTTTGTTACAAATTGTAAGCCAAAAATTTAACACAGCTTAACAGGAGGGCAGGATGAAAAAACTTATATCACGTCCAAACATCATGCAGCGGGCGCCTCCATAAGCATTAGAGTACAGGGATTGACCATAACGGCCGGTCCTTTTTTAATGCGCAAAATAAAGGAGAAAATAAGCATGAAAAAACTTAAAAGAGTGTTGGCGCTGGCCATGGCAGTTATATTATCAGTGCCAACAATCATCACAACCGGTATGGGAACAGTGCCGGTCAAGGCGGCCGGTGATACGGTCGAACTGACGGTATCAAGTGAATCTGCCAAGTATGCCGGATACGAAACACACAAGATGTATGCAGGCGGCAATTATGCTTATTGCGTTCAGCCGTCTAAAAAGACTCCGCAGTCCGGAACATATGAAAAGCACTACGATGTTGAGAATTATGTAAGCAATGCCGGAGACGAAACGCAGGCACTACAGAGTCGCAATCTTGCGTATTACTGCTGGGGAGCACCGGGCTTTGATGCAAGCTATTTCCCATCTACATGGTATGACGGCAGCGCAATGGATGACGACAAGTACATTGCATTAAGTCACATAATGTTGTCTTTTTTGGTGTCATACGATGAAGTAGGTTCTATGCATGGATGTAACAGTTCATTCAAGGACTGGGTATACCAGAACGTACTTGGATATAATGCCAATGGTGATCTGGTAAATGGGCAGGCTACATTACCAATCCTCTGCTGGGCGACAGCACCTGCATCATTTAAGGTATATATACTTTCCACAGGAAGTGCGACACAGAACATTCTTGGTTATGAGTACACACCGACAGGTACAGTATCATTAAGCAAGACGTCAGCTAACACAGGAATCACATCAGGAAACTCATGTTATTCACTCGCAGGAGCTGTATACGGAATTTATTCTGATGCAGGCTGTTCAGCTCAGGTTACTACATTGACAACGGATGCAGGCGGCAATGCAGCTGCTGTTTCACTGAATGCCGGAACATACTACTACAAGGAGCTTACAGCTCCAGCAGGATATGCACTTGATAGTTCGGTACAGTCATTTACTGTAACAGACGGACAGAATACAGCGCTAAGCGTATCAGATACACCTACAAACGATCCTGTAAGAATATCAATCAACAAGATTGACAGTGCTACCGGAGAGGCTGCACAGGGTGGAGCAAGCCTTGAGGGAGCAGAGTTTACGGTTAAGTACTATGCAGGATTTTACGATGCAGGAAACCTTCCTGCAAATGCCACACGAACATGGGTTATCAAGACTAAAAAAATAACCAGTGGTGATAAGACAGCATATATTGCAAGGCTGGCGGATGATTATAAAGTATCAGGAGATGATTTTTACAAGCTCGGAAACATAGCCGTTTTACCACTTGGAACACTCTCAATCGAAGAGACAAAGGCACCGGAAGGCTATAAGCTTGATGGAGCATATCTTCAGGTTTCAGGAAGCAGTACTAAGATTACCGGAAAGTATGTGACACAGATCACACAGAATGGTAACCTTGCATCTTTGAAAGGTGGCAATGAGTTTTCTGTTGCCGATAAGATCAAGCGTGGTGACTTCAAGCTTACTAAGATTGACACAGACAATCAGAACAGAATGGGTGACATTCCATTCAGGGTAACAAACAAAGCTACAGGCGAGAGCCACATAATTAAGACTGATGAGAATGGTTACTACAGCTCAGAAAGCAGCTGGAACGCACACTCAAAGAACACAAACGGCGGCGGAGCATATGACGGACTGTGGTTCTCTACAGGAGACGGAAAAGCTGCTGTTGATGATTCTCTTGGAGCAATGCCTTATGGTGACTACGCACTTGAGGAACTTTCCTGTGACAACAACAGGGGAAAAATCCTCTATAATGGCGAGTTCTCTATCAGAAGAGACAAGGTTACAGTTGATATAGGTACAATCGAGAACCATTCAGAGCCAACACCTGTAATCACAACACAGGCATCTGATGCAAAGACACAGTACCAGATTATCAAGCCGTCTGCTGATACTGATATCGTTGATAAGGTAACAATCACAGATACAATGGCAGGCAGAGAGTATACAATCACAGGTACACTCATGGATAAGGACACAGGCGAAGCAGTCATGGTAAACGGAAATCCGGTGACAGCTTCACAGACATTTACATCTGATGGAACAAAGAAGGTGCTCGATATGCACTTTAACTTTGATTCATCTGCACTTGGCGGAAAGACAGTAGTTGTATGCGAGAAGCTTACATATGGCGATTACGTGGCAGCCACAGAGGAGGATATGGAGAATAAAGACCAGACTATTTATTTCCCTGAAATCCATACCACAGCCACAGACAGTGAGACAGCTGATCACCTTACAATTGCAGACAGCAGGGCTGTTATCACCGATACAGTCACATACACCAACCTCCTAAAGGGTGAGACATACACGTTAAGCGGTGTGCTTATGGACAAAGAAACAGGAAAAGAGCTGCTTGTTGACGGAGAGCCTGTCACACAGGAGATGGCATTCACGGCAGGACGTGCATCGGGCACAAAGAAGCTCAAGTTTGAGTTCGATACAACAGGACTTGCAGGAAAGAGCTTTGTAGTTTATGAGACACTTACACTTGAGGATGTGGAGGTTGCAGAGCATAAGGATATAAATGACGAGGGTCAGACAATCCATATCCCGGAAGCTCATACAACAGCGGCCGACAATGATACTAAGATCAATGTAAGTCAGGCGAAGGATGAAATCCATGTAACAGATACAGTAACGTACCGAAATCTGGTACCGGGCAAAGAGTATACTGTACGTGGTACAGCAGTTGACAAGGAAACAGGCAAGCCGTTACAGGATGCTGATGGAAATGAACTTATATCATCGGTTACATTTACGGCAGATAAGGCAGACGGCACTGTAGACGTACCATTTACGTTTAATGGCATAGGTATGGCAGGACGTTCCGTAGTAGTATTCGAGAACGTATATTTCCTTGATAAGCTTATCGCAACACATGCAGACATCGATGATGAGGCACAGACAGTACACATTCCAAACATGTGGACAACAGCAAAGGACAATGACACAGAAAGCCATATGTCACTTGCAGACAGTGATGTTACACTTACAGATACAGTAACGTACCGGAATCTGGTACCGGGAAAGACTTATACTCTTTCAGGAACACTTATGAACCAGAAAACAGGGGAGCCTGTTACTGTTGACGGAAAGAAAGTAACATCTTCTGCGCAGTTTACACCGGAGAGCGCAGACGGAGAGACTACTGTTGAGTTTAAATTTAATACTAAGGGCATGGGCAATACTACTGTAGTTGTATTTGAAAAGATGCTCTACAATGATTCTCCGGTGGCAGTTCATGAGGATATAAACGACAAGGGACAGACTATCTATATTCCATCAGTAGGAACAACAGCCATTGATGAAAAGACAGCCACAAAGCTTACACTTGCTGAAAAGGATATCCATATTGTGGACAAGGTAGCGTACCGGAATCTGGTACCGGGTGAGACATATAAGGTAACAGGAACAGCAATTGACAAGACTACAGGCGAAGTGCTTAAGGATGATGCCGGAGCAGACGTAACTGCAACAGCCACATTCAAGGCCGAGAAAGCCAATGGCACTGTAGATGTAGAGTTTGTATTCGATGGCAGCACACTTGCAGGAAAGACAGTAGTAATGTATGAGAACATCTACTACAAAGACAGACTTGTCGGTGTACATGCTGATATTAACGATGAGGCGCAGATCATTTATGTACCGTCAGTCAAGACAACAGCAACAGATACAAAGACAGAAACCAAGCTTACATTCGCAGAGGCAGATATCCATATCAAAGATACTGTAGAGTATACAAACCTTATTCCGGGCAAGACATACAAAGTAACAGGAACAGCAATGGACAAAGCCACAGGAGAGGCAATAAAGGATGCTGATGGAAATGAAGTTACAGCTGAAGCCGAGATCACACCAGAGACAGCAGACGGAAGTGTTGATGTAGATTTTATCTTTGACGGAAGTGCACTTGCAGGAAAGACAATCGTAATGTTTGAGGAAATCCGTTATGAGGACAAGCTTATCGGAGTACATGCTGACATTGAAGATGAAGCACAGACAATCTATGTACCTGCAATCGCAACAGAAGCCATTGATGAGGTTACAGGCATCCATCTTTCAAATGCCGGAGAAGATGTAAAGGTAAAGGATACAGTATCGTACCAGAATCTGGTACCGGGATATACTTACAAAGTAGCCGGTACAGTAATGGATAAGGATACGCAGAAACCATTACAGAATAACGGAGCAGATATCGTGGCAGAGGCAGAATTTACACCGGAGACAGCAGATGGAACAGTTGATGTTGAGTTTACTTTCAATGCTGCAGAGTTTGCCGGAAAGACCATGGTAATGTTTGAAAAGCTCTATCTTGTAAAGGAAAATGTAACGGATGCTGCTGATACAGATGTATCACAGGATTCAAAGGATAATGTAGAAGGTGATAATAAAGAGAACGATGAGGATAATACTACAGGAGCACAGGAAGAAGTACAGGAGGTTCTCGTTGCGGTACATGAAGATATCGATGATGATAACCAGACCATTTATGTCCCACAGGTAAAGACTACTGCAAGAGATTCAAAATCAGATACAAGCATGTTTTATGCACAGAAAGATGCCAAGGTTATTGATACTGTAACGTACCGGAATCTGGTACCGGGCAAAACATACAAGGTAGTCGGAACAGCAGTAGATAAAGAGACAGGCGCACCACTTATCGTAAACGGTGCGGAGGTAACATCTGAGGCAGAGTTTACAGCTGAAAAGGCAAGTGGTAAGGTCGATGTAGTATTTACATTTGACGGAAGTTTACTTGCCGGCAGAACAATAGTAATGTTCGAGCAGGTATACTATGAGAACAACCTTATCGCAACACATGCAGACATCGAGGATGAGGCTCAGACGCTTTATGTACCAAAGATCCAGACAACTGCACTTGACGGAGAACGCCATGACCATAATTCTGTTGCAGACAAGAGTGTTACAATCGTTGATACTGTTGCGTACCAGAATCTGGTACAGGGACAGAAATATAAGGTAACAGGTAAGCTTATTGACAAGTCTACAGGCAAAGCCCTTGTGATCGGCGGTAAAGAAGTCACAGCAGAGACAGAATTTATAGCAGAAGGCACAGAGGGTACAGCAGATGTTACATTCAAATTTAATGGAACAGGTCTTACTGGTAAGCAGCTTGTAGCATATGAGCAGCTTTATGTCGTAACAGACAAAGGTGAGAGCATCATTGCATCACATGAGGATATAAATGATGAGGCTCAGACGATCACAATGCTTGCACCACCTAAGCCTAAGCCAAAGACAAGTGACAGAGTAATGTTTACAGGATTCATCATGGCAGGAATTGCCGGACTGATGATGCTTGTAACAACACTTTTCAGAAAAAAGGCATATGCCATTAAAAAGCTTGACAAGTAAGGCTGATTAAAGGTAATATGTTCAGCAGCTTTATAAACCAATTACTTACACATAAGGAAAGTCCAAGGACTCATGCAGTCTTTGGACTTTCCTTTTTTAAAGGAGAAAATCATGCATAGAAAAAAGAAAATACCAGCATCGTTTATCATAGCGTTTGTAATATCATTTATCGTATCATTCAGCATTTCGCGTCTTATACCAAAATTTGTACCAGCGGCAGCAAGATGGCAGGGTATTATATTATTCTGCGGAGGTCTTCTGCTTAGTTTTATAGCGGTTGCGGTCATATCGCTCATGAAGAAAAAATAATTAATCTATGTGGTACAAAAAGGAGAATTAGAATGACAAAATTAAATAAAAAAACAATAACCAAAACATTTTTTTCAATGTTTATTTTGACAATACTGATGACATGTACGCCTGTTTATGCGACAGAGGCAGCAAATGTGGTAACAGCAAAATTTACTGCATTTCAGAATCTGCTGGGCGGTATCATATCATCAATCGGCTCGATAATAACTCTCTGGGGAATATCAGAGTGGGGTATTGCATTTCAAGGATCGGAAGGAACAATGCAGGCAAATGCATTTAAGCGAATCGGCGGAGGATTTGTAATGGCAATGGCACCACAGATACTTTCGGCAATTATGTAGTCATCAGGAAAAGAAATGGAGGTATATGCCATGAACATGGACTGGCTTACGGTAATAATGGATCCTATGTATACATTAGGTGTAAATATATGGAATTCAGTTCTGACGCTCTGTTTTATGAGCGGAATCATGGGACCGGCCAATTATACGAAAGCATGGAGCTACACGGTTGATACATTAAATCCGTTCTTTGTAGCGATAGCGGCAACCATGCTGAACATATTTTTTTATATCGGTTTCTGCAGAACCGTCGGCAACCTCAAAGAGAATATGACTCTTGAAACGGGCCTTAATATCTTTATCAAGATGATACTTGGCAACGCAGGAATAAATCTTGCACTTACATTTGCAAAGTGGCTGTTTGGGATATCCGGTACCGCGGCAAGTGTTCTTGCTGATCCGGCAGACCTTAGTATGGACATGATGGATCTGAGCGCAGGTGAGAGAGTATTTTATTCTTTTTTCGGAATTATTTTTCTGGTTGTAGCCATTGTCTCGGCAGCAACCGTATTTATCACGATGTACACAAGAATAATACACCTGTACCTTACAGCAGCGACCGGACCTCTTGCAATATCATGTATCCCGGGTGGACCGGGCATACAGAACTGTTTCGGGGCATGGGTAAAGGAGCTTATATCAAAGACAACTTCGATAATAGCGATAATACTCGGGGTCAGTCTTATCACAAAGATGCTGTCGGGGAAAACACTTATAACCGGTGTAGCACCGGGACTTGAAGCGGCAGGGGGATATGTACAGAACATGTTCCTTATGATGCTTGTGGCAGCTTTTATAAAAGGTGCGGATTCGTGGATCAAGAAAACATTCGGACTATAGAAAGGACAATACGTTAATGGCAAAATTAGATGCAAATAGTGCTTTTAATAAATGCAGAGCCCTGTCTCAGCCTGTAGTAAAGCTCCCTCGTAATGTGAAACAGAGCCTGTGCATTGACAGGGCATACAGCAGCGGCAATTTTAAGATAGAGCCGATGAACGGTGAGGCAATGTATGACCAGTGCTATATCTTCGAGGACATCAATTATGTAAATAAAGATACGTCAAAAAAGAATACCACTCTGATTGAAATTGTGGAACTGCTTAAATCACTTGACGGACCATTTAAGATAACGATAGCAAACGAACAGAAAGAACTTGACAGCTTTATCGATGAAATATTTAATCCGGTAAATGAGAAAAGATATCCGATGATAGCTGACGGTATCGGACAATGGATCAATCAGAAGATTGATGAGGGCACGCGTGACATCAGAAAGACGATGATGCTTACGGTAACGTGCAGGGCACATTCGGTCGAAGAAGCAGATGCATATTTTTCAACGATTGATACAACACTCCAGAATATATTCAGACTTCTAAAAAGCAGAATATACAAGATGTCAGCAAATGAGAGAATGCTTCTGCTTTCGAGAATGCTCCGCGCCGGAGATGAATGTATCTTACCGGAAAACATTGGACCGGATGATTCAGGATGGAAGAATCAGATACTGCCAAATTCAATAGAATCTGATATCGATTACCTGAAGATAGACAATAAAAAATATGTAACGGTATTGTGCGGAATGGATTATGGATCATCGCTTCAGGAGGATAAGGTCATACACAGTTTAAGCGATGTACTTTTTCCGACATATATTACTATAGATATGCAGAAAGTACCTAAAAGAGTTGTAAAAGACCGGCTGGAAAATGCACATGCAAACAATGAAAGAGTAATATCGCAGGAACGTACAAGAAATTATAATAACAAGCAGTTTGGTGCTCCTACAAGTTACAATCTGCAGACTAAAAAGGATCATCTGGAAAGTGATATGGATCAGCTCAGCCAGAATGATGAGGAGGGAGTATATGTAGGACTTCTGGTGATGGTATATGCAGATTCACTTGAAGAACTTACAGAGAGGGCAGATATCCTGATACAGAAAGCAAAAGGCTGTGATTACAGACTTTCCGTATACAATCATCAGCAGCTTAAGGCACTTAACACAGTACTCCCGATCGGTGGCAGACAGGTTAACCATATGAGGTTCTTTTATACATCATCTGCAGTGGCATTCCAGCCGTTTTATGCCGGGGATGTGCATGAGAGAGGCGGCACAGTTTTCGGCATAAACAGGACAACGAAACATCTTATAGTTGGGAACAGGAAACTTCTGCCGGCACCTCATGGGTTCATTGTTGCACATACAGGTGCAGGAAAGTCTTTCCTGATAAAAGAAACTGAAATATCACAGACACTTCTGTTTACGGATGACGATGTGATTGTTCTAGATCCTAACAATGAGCAGAAAGAGTTTATAAGTGCACAGCCGGGCGGAATGTATTTTGACCTTACTCCGCAGTCTGAAATTTATATGAATCCGTATGAAATACCGGAGCATGTAGAAAACGGCAGTACAAATGTGAGGAATATGTTTATCGCAGACATGACTGATTATTCAACTTCATTCTGCGTAACGGTAATGACGAATATTACTGTAACGCGAATACATATGAATTACATCGGACGTGCAGTAAGAAAGATGTATGAGGATTATTTTAATGCACCAAATGCCAGGGCAAAAAGAAAAATATATCCTACACTTACAAGACTTCGTGAGCTGATCAAAGCCCAGCTTGAAACTGCAGAATTTGAGGAAGATAAGAGACTTATCATGGACATAGTGGATTCATTGGAAGACTATACGACAGGTGTATATGACATGTTTGCGCATGAAACAAATCTGACAATGAACAGCAGGCTTATCGGTTTCGGACTTAAGAACATAAGTGATAAATTATGGCAGCCATGCATGCTCACAATCATGCATTTTCTTGCAATGAGAATAGACACGAACCAGAAAACGAAACAGGCACTTCACTTAATAGTAGATGAGGCACAGGTGCTTTGTGAACAGGAAACTACAGCTTCACAGCTTTTGTATGCAATTGAGACATACAGAAAGGTTGGAGCCATTGTAACTCTCATAGCACAGAATCTTACCCATGTAATTGAAAATCCGGCACTCCGTGATATGTTTTCGAACTGTCCGTTTAAGTGTTTCCTTGATCAGGGCGGACTGGACGCAGCAAATCTTGCAAAGATACAGGAGCTTTCGCCAACGGAATTCAGGGCATTGGAGGAAAACTCTGTAGGAAGCGGTGTACTTGTGTGGAGAGGAAATGTATATCTTTTTGATGCAACGATGAATAAGGATAATCCGTTATTTGAACAGTTTGATACTGATTTCCACAGCAAGGCAAAACAGGAGGCTGACATGAAAAAATCAGATTCAGAAAAACAAAAGGATGTACCGGATTCCGGCACGCTGCAATGGGAAGACTTATCAGATGCTACCGGTTTTCTTGAATGATGTAAAGGCAGGTAATATGAATGCAGATACGTACAACATCAGACATGAAGATCAGAAAAGCATCAGGCAGCAAGATAAGTAAAGGCGGTACTGTTTTAAAATTTGGCGAAGAAATGATATTTGGAACCTCAAGAAGAGCATCAGGTGGAATTAACTCATTGAATGCTTCGTTTTATGCGGATGAAAACAGACAGTCTGATGATAATGATATGTCCGGTAATGATGGCAATGGTAATGTAAATGATATCAGAAGTGTTTTAAAGGATGATGGAAAATATATCTTTTCATCATTAAGTAAGCGTGACCGGAGAAAATACGAACGCTATTACAAAAATCAGATGTCAAAGCAGCAATGGACAGCGTCCGGTAATTTCATTTTAAAGAGAGGCGGATCAGCTCCGGCAAAAAAAACGGGAACAATGGTTTCAAATACTGCCGGAAATACTATTAATAAATCTGTTAACGCGGCAGCAAAGACTACGGTGGAAACTGCCGCAGGAGCTGCGACTTTAGGAGCTGCAGCCGTGGCAGCAAAAACCGCTGATGTGGCAATAGCCACTTCAAAAGCAGCCGTGCAGGCAGCGAAAAAAACGACTGACAGGATGCAGCAACAGGTATCACAGGGAATTGCTGAAAGGGAGGCAGTCAGTACACAGCAGGCTTCGGCTGTAATAAATACCGAAGAGATGAAAGTGAATTCTGAAGATACTTCTGCAGCTATTCCTGTCATCGCGGTTGTACTGGCGGTGGTAATGATCTTTATGTCCGTGGTCAGTATCGGCGGTACAATGATGATGTCGCAGAATTCCGGTGGAGAAAATACCGGAACCGTATGCACAGCCATTGCAGATGCCGCTGAAAATGAACTGCGTGATGCAGACTATACGGTTGGAGGCTACCGTTACAAAAACTGGTATGGAATGGATGATAACTGGTGTGCAATGTTTGTGTCATACTGTGCAGATCAATGCGGATTTATTGAAGCAGGAATCATGCCAAAGACTGCAAGTGTAGCGGCAATGAAACAATGGTATATAAACCGGAACCAGTTCCAATCATCAGGAAGCGGATACGAACCAAAAGCAGGAGATATAATCATTTTTGGAAATGGAATGAGTCATACCGGAATCGTAACGGGATATGATCCGGCAACCAAAACCGTAACTACAATCGAAGGAAATTCAGGACGCAGTTCGACCACACCATACCATAAAGGAAGTCATGTAAAAGAACATCATTACAGCCTGTCATATGCAAAAATTGCAGGATATGGTACTCCTGATTATCCGGAGGAGACAATAACAGACAAAGCGGAAGGAGAACAGCAATGAACATAGCAATAAATAACGATCCGGATGTGGAATATAAAAATGAAGTCATATTAGGTTATACGTTAAAGGAAGCTGTCTGTATTGTTGCTGCGATTGCAATCGTAGTTTCAGTAACAGTAGGCGCATATGTACTAAAAGGAATAGAGCCGGACAAAGGATGTTATATCGGAATACCATTTGCGTTTCCGATAATATTTTTCGGCTTCAGAAAATTTGATGGCCTGACTTTGTTCCAGCTTATCCGGGAAATGAAATATGAACGAAAAACAAAATGCCTTACGTATGATGCTGATGAAGTGGAAGAGTATACAACACCGGTCACACTGGTTAAGAGCGAAATGAGGAAGAAGAAATGAGACGTGATCCATATGAAAAAATAAAAAAGCTGCTGGTCACATTTGGAATAATTTTTGTCATTGCTGCCATTGTGACCGGAATAATTTTTATCGGAAGCAGAGCAGCAAACAAAAAGCATACGGCTGGTAATGGCAATGCGACCGGGAGCGTAAGTGAAAGTGTACCGGAATACGGTACACAGGAGGAAGACTTTTTTACAGAGGATGATAACGGAATCCTGAATGGGAAGAAGCGGGAAGTCAAACAACAGCTAAAAGAACAGGAAAGTGAAGAGGACAATGCTCCAGAGGTAAGGGATGTTTCACCGGACAATGATCCTAATGCAATATTTCCCGATATACCGTCAGACGTCCAACTGGCAGAACAGGAACAGCAGGGGCAATAGTAAGATTTAGGAGAAACATGAATATGATGTTAGAAGAAAAAATATCTAATGAATTTCAAAGATATTTTCTTTCGATGATGGCAACAAGCAAAGATAATATTTTTGCACATTCAAATGAAATCGAAACTAAAAAGCAGATAAAAAAGGAACTGTACACATTCGTTGAAACACTTGACTCTGAGCAGAAAGAACTGCTTTCTGTTCAGAACAATCTGATCGAGTCCGTGTACAGGTTTGAAACAGATCTTACCAAAAGAGCAGAGCCGGTTTTATATCAGGATATTTTAAAAGACTGGCTTAAAAGCATTATGGTCTGAAGCATTTTATTTTATAAAAATATAATTTTATCCGGGGTCTTAGGGGCTGTGCCCTTAACAAGAAATGTGAACTGTCGGACAGTTTGCGTATCTTGCAAATAAATATTGGGGATTTTGGGAGTAATATAGTTTGAGAATGCCTGAAAATGTATATAAATGTGCATTTTAAACCATTAATGCGACACTGTGCGATGCGTTTGAGATACAAATGCTGCATGAAAATAGGACAAAGCAATAAAAAAATACATAAATAATACTTTCGTGCGACACATTTGCGAATAAAAAAATATAACGTGCGACAGAGCCGGTATGCAACAGTCTGACAAGTAAAAGCAATGTGAAAAGACAAGTTCATTTACGGACAGGGAGGAGGTGATCCTGATGGAAGAGCAAAAGGATAATTCATGTCCGCACAGACCAAGAAAAGAGATTGATATGGATAAATATATCAGTATGTATAATGATGGATTGTCAAATGATCAGATCGCCTCTAAACTTAAGGTATCGCGAAGGACACTTTACCGGAGAATGGAAGAAGATCGTTTGAATATCAGAAAGAAGGAACCGGAGAATGGATAAAATGATAGTCAGGGATCACCTTGGAAAAAGGAGACGTAACATAACAATAGATATGGAAAAAGTATATCGTATGATCGACTCGGGAATGACTGTCAGACAGGTAGCACAGTCGCTTGGTGTATCAACGGATACTTTGTATCGCAGACACAGGGAGTATCAGAAACAGGCAAAATATTTAAATGATGATCTGCCTGATCTTCCGACATGAAACAAGCATGAAACAGGCGGGGGTAAGTGGAGGTAGATAAAAGTTTTTAACTGATATAAAATATAATTGCAGAGGAATCGGATATGGGTATGTACCCACTTCGGTTCCATTTTTATTGGAGGAACAGATGATGAATGAGAAAATAAAAAAGTGGCAGAGTGAAATTGAAAAAATTACTGCCGCGCAAAAGGAATATAACAATAAGTGTTCTGAGAAGATTAAAAATCTCAACGCTAAAATAAATATTGAAGAGAAGAAACTTAAACAGGAAAATGATGAGATGATAGCAGATGTTGTAAGAGATCTGTTTGGTGAGGTAAACGCAGAAAATATTGAAAGTTTTAAGGAAAAGATACAACTGCTGACGGGGCAGGAGGAAGAAGTGGATGAAGGATCGCAAGATAACTTTTCGGGTGACGCAGGAGGAATACGATCTTATTGATTCCAAAAAGCAGACAGAAAAACATTTTGTATATGGTGGCAGGTGGGATATGTCTGCTTACATCAGAAATCTTGTGTTGTCACAATCAGGAGGAGCAGATGTAAGAATTGATAAAGAGCTCAGCCACCTTAATTATGAAATAAGAAAGATAGGAGTCAACATAAATCAGATCGCCCATAAACTTAATGCTAATTATGGAGATCCAAGAGATGCACAGTATGTCATGGAATTAATGACAGAGCTTACAAAGACTGTTGATGAATTTAAAGAACAATTTAAATCTGAGTGATTTTTTAGAACGTACCGCAATCCGGTACGTTTTTTATATAAGGGGGTGTATGTCCTGGCAATAACAAAACTTATGCATATGAAGGAGGCGGTAGGAGTTCCCCATAGACATCTGGCTAATGCAATCCAGTATATACTTGATGAAAAAAATAATGAGGAGAAAACAGAGCATGGACTATACGTGGGAGGCAATGCCGGATATGACAGCGGTGAGATTTTAAAAACGTTTTTGGACACAAAAGAACTTTTTGGAAAGAAAAACGGAAGACAGGGATATCACTTTGTGATCTCATTTGCACCGGGAGAAGTTACAGCGGATGAAGCATATCAGATAACGAGAGAGTTCTGTGAAAAATATCTGGGAGATAGCTATGATCATGTTTTTGCAGTGCATACAGACAAAAAGCATATGCATGCACATATTATATTTAACTCGGTGAACCGGATTGATGGCTATAAGTACAGATATAACAAGGGAGACTGGAAAAAATACATTCAGCCGATCACTGACCAGCTCTGTATCCAGCATGGTATCAGTCCACTCAAATTTGAGGAGGATAAAAAAATAGGTGTCTCATATGCTTCATGGAACGAAAAGAAAAATAAGAAAATTGGATGGACACGTATCATACAGGCTGATGTGGACTGGGCGGTAAATCATTCGGATACGCTGCCGGAGTTCATAGATCAGATGCACAGATTTGGGTATCAGGTAAAAGCAGGAAAGTCAAAAAAGAAGAATATAACTTATCTCACATATATATACACAGATGATGATGGCAGGCAGCACAGAAGACGAAGCTATAACATGCCACAGGGATATTCGCCTGAGGATATCGCAAAGAGGATTAAACAAAAAAGCGGCAGCCGTATGTATGAGGAGATAGCTGATCTTCTGGAGAAAAAGCATACATCCATACCGGTCGAGATTGTAAAGAATACAGGTACATACAGACGAATGTATCAGGCGGTAAGTTATTACAGGCTGCCTAATCCATATGCTGTCAGGAGTGGAGTAAGGAAAGATATCCTAAACATAGACAGGCTGATTGATGAGGTTAAGTACATACGTGATAATGCGCTTACAAGTAAGAATGCCATAGAAGAAAGAGAGGCGCGGCTTGAATCACAGATAGAAGTACTGACACGGAAAAAATGGAACATTAAAGATTCACAGGAAAGCCTGTCGAATGAGCAGATCAGACTGCTTGATCGAAAGAGAGAACTTGAAAATGAACTGTCGCAAAATCCTGATGATGATAAATTTGAAAAACTTCAGGATGAGCTGGAAGAGGTTATGACTTTGATACCGGAGGAAATCGCATCAGATGAGGATGCAGTAATGGTGTCTGACCGGATAAAGGACTTAAGAAGAGAGCTTAGGATGGTAAAAAGAATAAAAGAGAATGAAACATCAAAAGAAAATTTAAAAGAAAAAGATAAGGAGAGGAATGCAAAATGGAAGATAACAAATTGATTTATTCAAGCAGTAAAGAAGATCTTACTATTGAGCAGCGATATATGAGATATATACAGGCTGTTGAGGAGGCAAAAAAGAAAACGGAGGACAGTGCAAAATGATGGATTATGAAATATTCAAAGATGTCATAGAAGATCAGATAAAGGATTATCTGCCGGACAGTTTTAAGAATGCGGATATACTTATTAGAAGAGCACATGAGACAAATGAGAGCTACGATGAAATATGCGCTATACTCAGTGATGAGAAAATGTCACCGGCTGTGGGTATCAAATACTATTATGAAAAATACCGTGAAAAGGAAAATATCCAGAGCATATTAAGAGAACTCGCAGGTTCGATAGTAGAGCTTCATGATATAAAAAAGGAAGTAGAGGATATTGTTGATCTGGATAATGTGCAGCACAATATTCTGTATGCTGTTGTAAATACTGAAGCTAACAGAGAGTTTCTTGAAAATGCGCCTCACAGACAGCTTCATGATCTTTCCGTTGTGTACAGGATAAGGCTTGGAAATGATGAGTACGGCAAAGAAATCAGTATGAAAATAAATAATGACATAATGAACAAAATGGAACTTACAGAACAAAACCTGTTTGATCTTGCAAGCGAAAATACGAATAGGATATATCCTGCAAAAGCCGTGTCCATGGAGGAGCAGATACGCGAGATATTACAGAGACAGGGAATGGATAATGAGACAATAGATGTACTTGTAGATGCAAGAATGTTAAGGGAGTCACCACTATGGGTTGTTAAAAATGATGCTCCTGTAGGTGGAGCTGCAATAATAGCAAATACGGCTGTGTTTGATGAACTCAGTCAAAAGATAGGTGATGATCTGTATATCATACCATCAAGCGTACATGAAGTGCTTGTTATGCCAGCCGGTCAGAATGATGCCTTAAAACTTGCGGATATGGTGCTTGATATAAACAGGACAGAGACACTTTTGGCAGACCGTTTATCTAATCAGATATATAAATATGATAAAGAAAATAAGGAGATCACAATGGCTACAGATACACCTAATAAGAGCATAGAGTATTATAACAGCTATAAGGCAAAAACAAATGATCTGGAAAGAAAACAGCCAAAGGGTCCTAAAATGTAATCAGCATTGTACCGGATTCCGGTACATATCAATCGAAAGGAAATGCCATGAAACTATATGAAGCCAAACATCTGGAGCAGGATACACTAAAAAGAATAAGATCCGGCATTGAGGAATGGGACAGATTTTTGAAGTCGGCAGCTCATGTGTACAGATACAGCTTTGCTGATCAGGTTATGATATATGCACAGAAGCCTGAAGCCACAGCATGTGCCAGCATGAATATATGGAATACAAATATGAAGTGCTGGATACAAAGAGGGCAGAAAGGAATTGCGCTTATTGACCGCAATGATACCAGAAAGCTTAAATATGTGTGGGATGTAAGCAGTGTTGCAGTACGTGCCGGGGGACATAAACCAAAGCTATGGGATATTAAAGAATATCATAATGATGCAGTCATATCCCGGCTTTTGGATACATATGGATATGGGGAAGCATCAGACTCTATAAATGATGTACTCAGGGTAATTGTAGATAATGTTTCAGATGAATATTCAAAGGAGCTGGCAGATGACATTTATCCTGTGGATGAAAGTCTGGCGGCAAAGGCTGAGAACATGGACAGCAGGCATGAGACGTTCAGAATTGCGGTAAGAGAATTCTTTGTTCATTCCATTGAGATAATGATCAATGAAAGAATGGGGTATGATGTTCTTGATGTAACACAACATGATTTATCCTTTGAAAAAAGCTTGTCCGAGCTTACGTTTATGCAAGTTGCTGATAGTATGTCTGAGGCTTCATGTGAGCTGCTTCGTCAGATCGGTGCTGTTGTTTTGAACTACGATAAAAAACAACCGGATCAGAGTATTGACAAAGTACCTAAACAAGAATATACTGCTTTAAAGCAAAAAAGTATTAAAGTGGAGGGCGATGAATATGGAACTGGATTACATGCAGAGCGGGGATTATCTGATACCGAACATAGTACCGAACCAGCAGTCGAACGAACCGCTGGGACGAATGGCGAGACTGCACAGGAGGTGGCTGGAAACAAAACATCACGGAAACTTCACAGCACTGCTGATGCAGGGCGTACTGGAAGATACATGTCTGGAGGTGGGACACAAAGCAGAGGCGGAGATAGACCGTCTTATGGAGAAGATGATGAAAGAAGAGAACGTAACGGAAGAACTCAAGCGGCAGGATCAGATGGAGTGGGTCAGACAGGTCAACAATATCAAAGCCAGAGCAGAGGAGATAGTTCTGGAAACGATAGTATACACACTGTAGATGAAATTGTACCGGAATCCGGTACGCTGCCGGTATTCCCATCAGAGGAAGAGCAGAAGGAAATAATTGATAATTCACTAAAAGAAGCAGAAACACCTGCTTCTTTTTTTGTGGCAATCGAGAGTACTAATGACTTTTCAGATCCCAAAGCCGGATTTACAGGGTATACAGGAAAAAAATACAGACTGGTAACTACAGGAGATACAGGCTTTTTAAAAGCATATCCTGATGAATCGACCATGTTTTTATCGGAAAGGGAATGTAAAGAGTATGCAACAGAGCAAGGGCTTACCATCATAAATTATGATGATATGGTTTTTTCGTCATGGAAAAAGAAACTGGAATACGAAATAGCTCATGAGGATACGAAAGAGGCTGTAAAAAATCCGAGTAAGAGGGACAAGGCTCATTATAATATACAGGCGATCAATATGATGAAGCTTATTGAGTCTGAAAACAGACTGGCTTTTGAAGATGAAAAGGATGTGCTGAGAAAATATAGTGGCTGGGGTGGAATACCGGAGGTATTTGATGAAAACGATCCAAAATGGAGTGAGGAAAATAAACAATTAAAGAGAATACTCTCACCGGAAGAATACGACATGGCAAGATCAAGTACGCTTAATGCACATTATACAGATCCGGAAATCATAGAGGCTATGTATACAGCACTCAAAGATATGGGATTTGAAAATGGAAATATACTTGAGCCGTCAATGGGAATCGGTAATTTCTTTGAAGCCATGCCGAAAAGCATGGCAGAGGACTCAAGACTTTATGGAGTGGAACTTGATCCAATAACAGGACGTATGGCAAAACTCATATATCCGGAAGCTCATATCGAGGTCAGAGGATATGAAAATACTGACTTTCAGAATGATTTTTTTGATGTTGCCATTGGAAATGTACCTTTTGGACAGTACAAGGTCTTAGATAAGGAGTATGACAGTAATAACTTCCTGATACACGATTACTTTTTTGCCAAGACCATTGATAAGGTAAGACCGGGCGGTATCATTGCATTTATTACAAGTAAAGGTACAATGGACAAGCAAAATCCATCGGTGAGAAGATACATATCAAAGAGAGCTGAGCTTGTAGGTGCGGTAAGACTTCCAAACATAGCATTTAAAAATGCGGGTACAAGTGTTACATCAGATATAATTTTCCTCAAGAAAAGGAATGCATTAACGGATGTAACAGATCCGTGGGTAGAACTGGCTGTGGATGATAATGGAATAGAATATAACAGTTATTTTGTTGATCATCCTGAAATGGTACTTGGCTCAATGCAGATGGTGAGTGGACCACATGGACCGGAAAGTACATGTGTACCGGAATCCGGTACACCATTAAAAGAGCAGATTAAAAAGGCAATATCAACATTTCAGGCTGTTTATGAGCTTGACCAGATAGAGCTGCCGGATGATGAATTGTTTATACCTGCAACAATTCCAGCAATGCCGGGAATAAGAAATTATTCATACAGCAATGTGGGAAACAAAATATATTACCGGGAAAATTCAGTAATGATCGAAAAAGATATATCGGACAGGGCTGCTGAAAGAATAACAGGACTCATAAATATACGGGAGTCTGTAGGCAGACTTATAGACCTACAGCTTGAGGATGCACCAGATGAGGAAATCATAGCAGCCAGAGACCGGTTAAATAAGACCTATGACAGCTTTGTAAAAAGATGCGGCTATATAAACACAAGAACAAATAAATCTCTTTTTCGTGATGATTCCAGCTACAGTCTGTTGGCATCGCTTGAAGATCTTGATGATAACGGCAATGTGATCGGTAAAGCAGATATGTTCACTAAGCGTACTATCCGAAAAGCTCAGCCGGTAGATCATGTAGATACATCTGTAGATGCCATTGCTGTTTCCATGGGTGAGCTTGGAAAGGTAGATCTGTCATATATGAGCAGGCTTACCGGTAAAACAGAGAATGATATAGTAAAAGATCTTGAAGGGATTATTTTTGAAGAGCCGGTATCACATGAATGGCAGACAGAAGAGGAATATTTTTCAGGAAACATTAGAAATAAACTTAAAGAGGCAGAGGCTGCAGCAAAGCAGGATGGAAAATATCAGATAAATGTGGAGTCGCTTAAGAATATTATGCCAAAGCCTCTTGAAGCTGCAGATATAGAAGTAAGGCTTGGTGCTACGTGGATAAAACCCCAGTATATTGAGGACTTCATGAGAGAAGTATTAAAAACCCCGGTAAGTCTTTTTAAATATGGTACAGTAAAAGTCAATTTTGCTGAGATGACAGATGAGTGGAATATTCAGGGAAAACGGTCGGATAATGGCAATCCTCTTGTGTATTCGACATATGGAACTGAGCGCATCGGTGCATATAGTATTCTCGAAAATTCACTGAATCTGAAAGATGTAAGGGTTTATGACAGTGTCTTTGAAGATGGAAAGGAAAAACGGATATTAAATAAGAAAGAAACAATGCTCGCCCAGCAAAAACAGGATGCACTGAAAGTTGCATTTACAGACTGGGTATTTAAAGATCCTGACCGCAGGAAAGACCTTACAGATATATATAACAGGCTTTACAATTCAGTACGACCGAGAGAATATGACGGATCAAATATCATATTTAATGGTATGTCTCCGGAGATCACACTTGCAAAACATCAGAAAAATGCTGTAGCACATGTACTTTATGGAAATAATACTCTGCTGGCACATTGTGTAGGAGCGGGAAAAACATTTGAGATGATAGCCGCAGCAATGGAGTCTAAGAGGCTTGGACTGTGTCATAAAAGCCTTTTTGTTGTACCAAACCATCTTACTGAACAGTGGGCAGGAGATTTTATGCGTCTTTATCCCGGTGCAAATATACTAGCGGCTACAAAAAAAGACTTTGAACCGGCAAGAAGAAAAAGATTTTGTGCCAGAATTGCAACTGGGGATTATGATGCTGTAATCATCGGACATACGCAGTTTGAAAAAATACCACTATCTGCGGAAAGACAAAAGAGGGTAATTGCTGCACAGATTGAAAGCATTACAGACGCAATCCGCAATGCAAAGGCGAATAATGGAGAGTACTATACTATAAAGGCTATGGAAAAGACCAAGAAGTCTTTGGAAGTAAGACTTGGAAAACTTAATGACAGATCTAAAAAGGATGATGTAGTTACATTTGAACAGCTTGGTGTTGACCGCCTGTTTGTCGATGAAAGTCAGGAATTTAAAAATCTTTTTCTGTACACAAAAATGCGCAATGTGGCAGGAATATCGCAATCTGAGTCACAGAGGGCATCAGATATGTTTGCAAAATGCCGGTATATGGATGAGATTACAGGCGGAAAGGGTATAACATTTGCAACCGGAACACCGATCAGCAACAGCATGACCGAGCTGTATACGAATATGAGATATCTTCAGTATGACCGTCTTATGGAGCTGGGATTTAAAAATTTTGACGCATGGGCGTCTACTTTTGGGGAAACTCAAACAGCGATTGAGCTTACACCGGAGGGCACAGGATACCGCGCCAAAACACGTTTTTCAAAATTTTATAATCTGCCGGAACTTATATCAATATTCAAGGAAGCGGCAGACATACAGACAGCAGATATGCTGCATCTGCCTGTGCCGGAGTGTGATTATGAAAATGTAGTGATACAGCCTAGTGAATTTCAGAAACAGATTGTGAAATCTTTAGGGCAGCGTGCTGAATATGTCAGAAATGCAAGCGTTGATCCGGCAGTAGATAATATGCTTAAGATCACAAATGACGGACGTAAATGTGCGCTTGACCAGAAACTTATAAATCCTGATCTCCCTGAAAATCCTAATTCAAAGGTTAAAGTATGTGCAGTAAAAGCATATGAAATGTGGAAAGATACAGAAGACATAAAAGCAGCACAGCTTGTATTCTGTGACTCATCAACTCCTAAAGGTGATGGCTCATACAACGTTTATGATGCACTTAAAGGGGAACTTGTAAAACTTGGAGTTCCTGAAAAAGAAATAGCATATATACATGATGCAAATTCAGAAAATAAAAAAGCGGAACTGTTTGCAAAAGTAAGAAGCGGACAGATCCGTTTTTTATTTGGCTCAACTAAAAAGATGGGCGCAGGAACCAATGTACAGGAGAGACTTATAGCATTACATCATCTGGATGTGCCGTGGAGGCCATCAGACATTGAACAGCAGGAAGGACGTATTTTGCGACAGGGAAATATTAATCCAAGAGTAAAGATATTCAGATATGTTACTGAGAGTACGTTCGATAGTTATTCATGGCAGATCATAGAGAATAAGCAGAAATTCATTGGACAAATTATGACAAGTAAATTACCAGTACGTTCCTGTGATGATGTGGATGAGGCAGCACTTTCTTATGCGGAGGTAAAGGCACTGGCAACTGGAAATCCATATATAAAGGAAAAAATGACACTTGATACGGAAGTGGCAAAGCTAAAGCTGCTAAAGGCTAATTTCAAAAGCCAGAAATACCGGCTTGAGGATGATATCGTATCTGTATATCCACAGGAAATATCACAGCTTAAGGACAATATATCCGGGTATAAGGCAGATATAGCAAAACGTGATACGACTAGGAACATCATAGCGGAGAACTTTTTTATTACAATAAACGGAGTATCTTATCATGATAGAAAATCAGGTGGCGCGGCTCTTATTGAAGCAGCTCATAACAAGGATACAAACCGTGTAAGGATTGGTTCATACATGGGATTTGATCTGTATAGCAGATACAATTTTATGTATAACAGGTATGAACTCTACATCCAAGGGAAAAAAGAGCATTGGGTAGAACTTTCAAAAGATCCGGTGGGGGTCATTACGCGTATCAACAACTGCCTTGATGGATTGGACAAAAAACTTGAAAAGGCACAAAGTTCGCTTAGTGATGTGTACCAGAAACTGGAGTCGGCAAAAATTGAGGCTGCAAAAGAATTTGACAAGGAAGATGAGCTTAACCAGAAACTTGAAAGACTCTCAGAACTTAATGCTCTGCTTGATATGGATGAAAAAAGGGAAGAGAAGGAAAAACAGAGAAAGGAAAATGAAGCAATAAAACAAAACAAGGAGATTTCGGTACATTTGTGATGTACCGGAATCCGGTACAACGGAGGTAAGTCAGGTGAATGATAAGGAAACAAAAATTCTTGAGGATGAATTTGGAGATATACACAGGCTTATGGAACAGGCAGGATCGTGTATCAGACTGGTAAAAAATCAACTGGATGCAGAAAGTATGGAGAGAAACCATAAAAGGGAAGCCGAGGAAAAGAAAGGGTAATGTACCGGAATCCGGTACACTGTGTGGGAGAAACATATGGAAAGAAAAGAAGAAGTGCTTGAGTATGACAGCAGCATTGAAGGTAAGATGGAGGTTGTGATTGACGTATCCTTTTACAGACAGACAAAAAATCTGCGTCTTACAATGAACAAAAAGGATGGAGAGATCATATGGGAATATGGGGACATGACGGCAGAGCTTGGATACGTGCTGCCAAAGTATTGTGCCTATCTGGATGTTGAGAGATTTCCAGATATTGAAAAATTTGTTGTGGAAAATGGAATTGGAGTATTTACAGGATTACAGAAAACAACAGAAAATGTAATTTATCCCATGTATCTGTTTAATGAGATGATGCTGGCGAAAATATCAGCAGATGGACTGGCAGAATATGAGGAATGCCATTAAATGACAAAGAAAAATAAAGGATGTGACCATTTTGGATAATAGTAGTAATGAAACATGTACCAACCTTATTAACCTTATATGCAAAACTGAGGCATTTGTAAGTGATGACTATAAAAACATGGCATTACAGTATAGCACAAATGCCCAGATATTGCGCGAGATATATACATGCGCATGGGATAGTGTACCGGCAGATGAAGTCAGCAGGGTACTTGAGTCCACAAACGATGCAAGAGCGATAAGACAGCTTAGATATGAATTTCTGACAGACAGACAGCTTGGAAAGAGCAAAGATAAGATTAATGATATAAATGCTGTGATGAATGTTCTGGAGAAGAAGGTAAGCTCAGTTGAAAAAACTTTTAAAGAATTACAACAGAGTTCTACAGATCTGCAATCGATGTTCGTTGATAATCTGCCGCCACAGGGTGCGTTGATTGTAGATAAGACACCGGCAGCCAATACTGTAAATAATAGCAGAGTGCCTGATATGTCAGTTCCACCAATGAAAAAGGCTGGTAATTTTAAGCGGAAAAGACTTACCAGAAAGCAGAAGAAAGATATTGTATCCTATATAGATCTGCTGACGAGTGAGGGATATTCAGCAGCACAGGTGGGATATGTACTTAAATGTGCAGAGGATGGAATGAGTCCGGTTGAAATAGAAGAATTTATTCATCCTGATCTTTCCGTGCAGATGATGGAACAGATACGTGTTATGAAAAATAAACAAAAAAGCTGAAATTTAGTGCTGACAATGGAGGAAGTGTCATGGATTACGATAGAGAACTGGAACATGTAATGATGAATGTGCGCGGAAACATGGGTTCCATAACGCAGGTAGTATATGCTGCCAATATGGGCAAGATCAAATTAATACAATTTATAGCGAGAATGGCAAAAAAGGGATATCTGTCCCTTAAATCAAGGAATGATATAGAGGCTTTCTCGAGGCTGTCAGATGGCAAATACAATATATATAATATACCTGTGTCAAGTGATTTCTGCACTGATCAGAAAAGACTTGAAGGGCTGCAGCTTGAACTCGAGAATACAAAGGATAAGGCACAGATCAAATCGATAAAAAGCCAGATGAAAGAGCTTGAAGCAAAAATGAGCGAAGCATCACCCATAGAGCAGCTTAAAAGTCAGGGAATAAAAAATCTGTGTGTACTCCCTAAGATTGATGGAGAGATGAACAGTATACAGGTTGCGGTAAGAAACCGTGATGAACAGATTTTTAAGAGCTGGTTTATGGGACATCTTAACAGGCAGATGTCCGGTGGTGAAAAAAATATAAATGATCTGAAGAACTTTACAGAAGGAAACTACAGCATTTTTAATCTGCCATTTGAGGGGCAGGAGCTAAGTGATGTGTGTAAGGATTTTGATACATTAAAGATCAACTATGCAATTATGCCTGATCTTAAGATTGGAAACAATAACAGTCAGATCGCTATTGCAAACAGTGACAGGGAAAAATTTCAGGTGTGGATCAAGATGTACCGGGAAGATATGGTACAGCAGGGAAAAGAGCCTGGAAGCGTGTATGAGATGGATGATAATTCATATCTGAATACAGCGATAGTTGATACTGATGAATATATAAAAAAGGCTGAACCGGTGTATCAGGAAGCTAATGAAGAGTTTGAAAAACAAAGCAATATTACGATAAGTGACAGTTTTATCCAGAAGGATAACTGCGAAGACTTTGTACGTCTTGATAATGATGCCAATTATGAAAAGATCACTATTAATAAAGAAACACTGGTTGACAATATGAAAAATGACGAATTCTCAAGAAAAATGAGGAATAAAGGATTTTTCGTATCAAGGATACCGGGAACATACGGTGATAATGAGAAAAAACTCGTACTGCCGGCAAATAATGTATTTGTGGCAGATGAAGGACGGACATATGTTGGATTTGTGCCGAAAAATAAACCGGCAGTAATACTTGATAAAAATGGCAGCATACAACAGGCAGGATATGAAAAAGTACACTCAATATATGATGCTGTAAACAGAAATATGTCACAGGTAAAAGCAATGAAGATGAAAACACCGTCATTGTCACAAAATAAGAATATGAATAAACCAAAATTATAATTATGGCAGCGTACCGGATTCCGGTACGTTTTTTAGTTGGAGGTAATGTATGGCGAATTACGGTACACGATATGTCAAAAAGAAGACTCCGTGGGGAGCGTTTATATGCCTGTTAGTATTTTTCCTTGTATTGGGGTATCTCATTTCAGGTTTGTATGTATGCCCGACAGATCTTAAGGGAGATTATAATGCACAGTTTTTATGGGCGGCAACACATCCTTTTCAGATAGCAAATGAGAAAACTCCGGCATGGATAGGCATTGGATTTATGGGATGGTTTTTCTTCGTTAGTTACTATATGGAGCATTATAGGGATTTTCACTCTGACATGGAGCATGGAGATGAGGACTGGCTTGATCCGGAAGTGGCGAGCAGGGAACTGGCAGATAAAGATGATGATAAGAACAACAGGATAGTATCGGAAAATGTAAAAGTGAGCATGAAAGGCAGACTTTCAAACAATAACATGCTTGTTGTCGGTGCTTCAGGTTCGTTTAAGACAACATCCATAATGCATCAGAATATTCTTCAGTTTGGAGCTAACCATGTCATTCTAGATGTTAAAGGAGATACACAGCGAAAACTGGGAAGAGCTTATGAAAAAGCCGGATACAAAATATTGTCTTTGAATTTCAAAAATCCTGAAAAGTCAGACCGGTTTAATCCGTTTGCATGGATTCAGACAGAGTCAGATATGTTAAGAATTATAAAAAGCTGGCATGATGCAGTTCGACCAATTGAGGGCAATACAGCCGCAGATCCTTTCTGGGATGATGCTGTTGACCTTAAGATGCAGTCAGTATTTTATTATGTATGGCTTGATGCGAAAGACCATGGCAGAACAGCTACATTTAATGATGTCATGAGTTTACTGGCTCTTGAAAATGAGGTGGTTATCGATGAAATGACCGGAGAAGAGACAAACAGGCTGTCACTGCTCATGAAAGCAAAAGAGAGGGAAAAAGGAGCTGATTATCCACCTGTGCGTGCGTACAGGAAATTTCAGGGCAAAGCGGCTGAAACGGAAGGCTCTGTGTCACTTATGATCTCTGCAATGTTAAATATCTGTGAGACAGCAGAGGTTAAACGTATCTTTTCCGGCAATGATATTGATATCCGTGAGATTGGACTGGGAGCAAACTATGATAGAAAAACTCCGGTAGTATTGTTTCTTGTCATGCCGGATAACGTTAATACATACACATGGATAATTTCCATGTTTTACACGCAGCTTTTTGATGTGCTGGTCAGGGTATCGGATGATGAGATAAAAGCACCACTGCCATTTGAAGTACAGGTCTGGATGGATGAGTTTTATGCCGGTGCCCGTCCGGCTGATACTGAAAAACTGCTTGGAGTAATACGAAGCCGAAATATCAGTGCTGTAATAATGCTGCAATCAATAGCACAGGCAAAAGCGATTTTCCCAAATGATAAATGGGAAATTTTAATGGATAACCTTGCAACGGCAGTATATCTTGGCTCAGGACCATTTGCAAAAAGCACACATGAATTTATATCAGAAATGCTTCAGTCGGCAACGGCAGATAAAAGGGATGATCGTCTGTCTTATGGAATGAACCAGTCATCGGATCTATCGTATTCAAAAGCTGAAATGAAACTTATGACTCCGGGACAGGTTAAGAGAATGCCACCGACTGAATGTATAGTGTTTTTTGAGTCGAGACCGCCAATATATGATACAAAAGCCATACCATTTGACAAGCCAGAATATGGGTTTGTTGCTGCGGACTGGCTCAAAGACAGGTATAAAGCGGCATTGTCGCTGGGGGATTATGAGCATCCTGTAGAGACGATATATGATCCTGAAAACTTTAAGTATATAACTCTTTCAAGGGAAAAAAGTCTGGAGATTGTATCAGATCAAAACGAAATCAAGAGACTGAAAGAACTGGCAAAGAATGATCCATCAATATATGAACTGACAGTTGATGAAAGAGATCTGCTTTATCTGTCATTTGGGGATGAAAAGAAAACAATGGATGAAATAGAAAAAATATACAGGCAGACAGTTCAAAGTGCAGATGAGAATTTAGAACGCATAAAAGGTCTTGCACTGCTTCACAATGTTGATATTGCTGCGCTTGGACTTGGAGAAGAAAAGCAGACAGACAAGACAGAATGGAAAGCTGACAGCTTTACGGATTTTGTTGCACTGTACTGGGATGAGCTACAGCAGGCAGAACAGGAGATACTTCTGATGGCAATGGATGATGGTCTTTTGGACGATCAGCTCATCAGGGTTGGAATGTCTGATCTGACAGAAATGGATAACATAAGGCGGGCATTTATATTGAAGAATAAGGAGTGATTTCATGAACATAAAAGTTAATATGCGAGCAGATATAGATGGTTTTGATAAAAAGAAATCCACAGTTGCTTCAGGCTGGGTAGAGATTGAGGGAATATTTAAGTTTCCTGTATCCGTAAGGAGTTACCATGATGAGGACAAAGGAAAGGATATGATGTTTGTATCATACCCACAGAGGCATGATGGCGATAAGTATGTAGGTGTGGTCTATCCTACGGATAGAAATGTAAGACAGGAGATAGATAAGGCGGTGTTGGAGGCAACCAGAGAAAAGCTGTTTGCGGAACTTGTTCCAAATGTACAAATAGATGATATACGGATAACACCACTTAATGCAAAGGAAGGTGCTGTTATAAAAAATGTAGGGATTGCTACTGTGAAAATGTATGGCTTAACTATAAATGGAATAATGATCAGAGAGGGGAGAAAAGGCTTGTTTGTTCAAATGCCGCAGTATCAGTCCCGGGGACAGTACAGAGATACTGTTTATGGCATTACAACAGCTATACAGCATAAAATAGAGGATACTGTATTGGAGAGATATCAGGCTATAAAAAAACAACAGGAACAGCAGTATACACAACAGCAAAAAATACAGGTGGGAAGTGATGAAACTGTTGTATTAAATCCACAAATGCTGCAGGAAATGCAGAATATGAGACAGCAGGAACAAATGATGAGAGAAAATCAGCAGATAAGCCAACAGGAAGCTCAGAACAGGGAAAGACAGGCTCAACAGGAGCGGCAGAGACAGGAACAGCAAAGGCAGGAGCAACAAGAACAGGAGCGGCAGAGACAGGAGCAACAGAAACATGAAAATCCTGATAAAAAGGAATTATGGCATCTGCTTAATATGGCAGGAGCTGTTATCGAGGAACAACAGCTTGAGGATATTTATGCTACTCCACGTAGTAAGGATGCATATCTTAACTATCTTGAGATGGTTCGCAGTGAATATGTTAAACAGGGCGAGAAGCTTACAGACAGTGAAGCACTTACAAGGAATGATATACAGATAGCTTACCTTAATAAAGCCATAAGCAATATTGAACAGATACGAGTTTCAATGATGGATGAAGTATATGAGCGGCAGGAGGCAACGCAGCAGACAACACAACCACAGCAGATATATAGTAATGAAGAGGCAATAAGTGTTATGGAGCTTAATTTTGCTCAGAATAATAAGGAGGGAATACGCTTTGTGGCGAAAAACTCAAAGCTGAATATTGATAATCTAATTATTGTCGGCAAATATATAAGGGCACAGAGTTTTACAATCGAAAATGGCAACGACAAGGTATTTGCACGTTTCCAGAATGAGCTGAACGGCATGGAGCACATGAGAACCGGTCCACTGCTTATCCGTCAGCAGATAGTCATGCAGGTATTCAAGGACGGAGTACCACAGCCACCATATTTATATGCATCATTTAGAGCTGACAACATGAATGATGCATTAGAGAACTACAACCAGTGCGTATACACATGGGCCAATCTGACCAATCAAAGATTAAGTGAATTAATGAAAATCTCTAATGTAAAGAAGCAGGAAATGCGGGCACCTAAAATATAGAAGAACATGAATTGAGGTATGGAGCGTAAGAAACTTCATACCTCTTTTTTGCTGTTAATATTGCATATAGAAAAAATATAATATTGTATATTCTGCATATGGGAATAAGGAAATATATGAGATATACTTGTATAACATATTTTGAGATTTGAATAGGGGGATTTAATGGGAAGAATATTTAAGCAACTAACAATAACGGACAGACGTAAAATTGAAAAAATGCTTGCAGAGGAAATGCCGGCTAAATATATAGCAGATAAATTGAGAGTGAATGTAAGCACGGTTTATAGAGAACTTAAGAGGGGCAGATACGTGCACAGAAATTCGGACTGGACAGAAGAGGTAAGATATAGCGCGGATATTGCTGAAGGAAGATATCAGGAAAATCTTAAGGCTAAGGGTCCTGCTCTAAAGATAGGAAAAGATATAGCATTAGCAAACTATATCGAAGAAAAGATAGCAGACGATGGTTACAGCCCTGAAGCAGTACTTCTGGACATTAAACGTCAGCAGATGGAATTTAGTGTTACTCTTACGAAGCCTACATTATATAAGTACATATACGATGGCATATTTTTACGAGTTTCCTCGGATAATCTTGTTATCAAACGTAAAAAGAAAAGATATCATAAGATTAAACGTAAGCCGAAAAGAGCTGCGGCAGGAACCAGTATTGAAAAGCGTCCGGATGATATAGATAGCAGAGAAGAGTTTGGACACTGGGAAATGGACTCAGTACTAGGGAAAAGGGGAAAATCGAAAAATGCATTAGTAGTGCTTACTGAACGTAAGACAAGGCATGAGAAGATCTTCAAAGTAAAAGATCATACTGCGGAGTCTGTTGTAAAATGTATCAATAGTCTGGAACGCAAGTGGGGTAAGCTCTTTCCTAAGATTTTTAAGACTATTACAGTTGATAACGGAACAGAGTTTTCTGACTGTAAAGGAATTGAGAAAACAGATGATAACGGAAAAAACGGACGTACAAAAGTATATTATTGTCATCCATATTGTAGCGCAGAACGTGGATCAAACGAAAATCAGAACAGAATGATCAGACGTCATATCCCCAAGGGGACTAACTTCGATAAAAAATCTAAAAAGGAGATCCAGAAAATAGAAGATTGGATCAATAACTATCCAAGACCAATGTTTGGTGGTAAATCATCCCAAGATTTATATAATGAAGAAATCAAGAAAATAATTTAATGAGTGGAACTGAATATTGTATTTTTAATCCAGCTATATGTAGGTGGATTTGTTGTTGTGGGAAAATTGGATATATGAATGTTTAAATATGCACTTTATGATATGAAAATGCATATTTAAAATTTTAAAAAATTGTTGCATTAAATACTTGACAATTCAATAAAACCACGTTTTGATAAATTTACTAGGCAAAATGTACTCCCGCGTGATATAATATAGTATACATTCTATTGGTTTCAGGATGTATACTATATTTTTTATCAGATTAATCGTTGTTTAAATAACTGTAATCTGGGGGAGGTTTCAGCATGGACAAAATTAAAATATTAATGGCCGCATCAGAGGCAATACCTTATATGAAGACAGGTGGACTAGCTGACGTAGTGGGATCTTTACCAAAATATTTTGACAAGGACAGATATGACGTGAGAGTTATACTTCCGAAGTACAAATGTATGGATGATAAATTACTGCCACAGCTTAAGTTCGTCTGTCATTTTTATGTCAATCTCAACTGGCGCAGGCAGTATGTGGGGATTTTTACATCGCAGTATGATGGTGTGACATATTATTTTGTGGACAATGAGTTTTACTTTGCAGGAGATAAGCCATACAACAATATATACGAGGATGTGGAGAAATTTGCTTTCTTTTCAAAGGCGGTGCTTGAGGCTTTGCCGGTTATAGATTTTGCCCCGGATGTGATACATTGTAATGACTGGCAGACAGGACTCTTGCCGGTTTTTCTAAAGACAGTGTACGGCTCAGACAATTTCTATGCCGGTATAAAGACAGTCTTTACCATTCACAATATGAAGTTTCAAGGGCGCTGGAAGATTAAAGAGGTGGCTGATGTTACAGGACTTCCGGAGCATATTTTTAATTCCGGGGAGCTGGAGTTCTATGGTGAGGCTAATTATTTAAAGGGCGGCATAGTATATGCAGATGAGATTACGACTGTCAGTCCGACATATGCAGATGAAATCTGTACACCTGAGGGCGGAGAGGGCCTGGATGGCCTGATGCTTGAGCGGCGCAGGCATTTGAGAGGCATTGTAAACGGTATAGATTATGATGTCTTTAATCCTATGAAGGATACATATCTGGATAAGCATTTTTCTGTAAGGGAATTGAGTGGAAAGGTCGTTAATAAGCGTCAGCTGCAGGAGAAGTATGGTCTGGCTGTGGATAAGGATGTCATGCTGATTGGAATGGTTTCGCGTCTGACAAATCAGAAGGGCTTTGATCTGGTGGCATATGTGATGGAGGAGATGCTTTCCACCATGAATGTACAGTTTATAGTGCAGGGCACAGGAGAGCAGCAGTACGAGGAAATGTTTAATTATTTCCATGGCAGGTATCCGCAGAAGCTTGGAGTATATATCGGCTACTCAGAGGAAAATGCACATGAGATATATGCAGGCTGTGACGCATTTCTCATGCCGTCTCTTTTTGAGCCGTGCGGCTTGAGCCAGCTCATGTCTATGCGATATGGTACGCTGCCTATAGTCAGGGAGACAGGTGGTCTTAAGGACACTGTAGCAGCGTACAATGAGTACGAGAATACGGGCGATGGCTTTTCCTTTGCCAATTATAATGCGCATGATATGCTGCATGTCATCAAATATGCTCTTGATGTGTTTGAAAACCATAAGGACAGATGGCAGGAGATGATGCAGCGCGCCATGAGGCATGATTTCTCATGGAAGGCATCTGCGAAAGAGTATGAGAAGCTTTACGACATGCTGCTTGGCAACTAGTACATTGCTCTGCAAATAACAGGTCAATAATTTTCATGAATTTCCAACTATGTTCTTAGAAAGTAAAATACCGGATACATATCTGTGATATGATATCCGGTATTTTTTGTATCAGGTTATATGATTATCAGTAGACAGTGTCTGTTTTACTATCGTATATGTAGTACCTCTCGCCGAGTACTTCCTCGTCGCGTACCTCTGTAGAGTTTACCTCACAGATGAATTCGCTTAGGTTGCAGACATCTATATCGCTATCCAGCGGCATTACCAGAAACTCATGGATACTGCTTGGTATGAGCAGCATATTGCCGCCGAGCTTTTTTGCCAGCGAGCTTAGCACACCCGGGTAGAGTATGGCGGATGCACCATTTGTCTGCCTGCTGTTTGTAAGGATATACATAGGCAGGCTGTCAAAATCACAGACTGCGCGCATCTGATTGGCATAGCCCGGACATTTTTTGGCAAGAAACTCTGCCATGTTGATTATTGAGCATGGAAGTATCCTTGGGGTATTTTGCATTGAGGCGCGGATTAGTGTTTCTGTATCTATGCCCCAGCGTGACAGAAGCGAATCTGTGACTGTAATGGTGCCAAATTCAGGCAGCTGCGCTCCTACATATACTTCAAATATGATGGCAAAATCCAGATATTTGATATAGGGCACGTCCTTTAGCTGCTTTTGGTTTTTGTCGTAGCTTATGAGCTGGAAAATTATTTTCTCTTTTACCTTGGAAAAATCATCACAGAAGCTTATGTCAAAATCTTCAGTTGGCTTGAAATCATTGTAGGTGGATAAAATTGCATCGAGAATAGAATCAATGGATACACCATCAAGATACCAATGGTAGTAAGGATTGAGATAAATAGTCGGTGCTATATTGAATTTGGGATTGATAATCACCAATCCGTCGTAGATCATCCCGTTGTTCTTTTTGACAGGATGGATGGTAAGCTTGAAATTATTGTCAAGTCTTGCGGTTATTTCTGTTTCTATAGTATGTAAAAACTCCGTGTATTTCATGAATCTCCTTGCGGAGCATAAAAATATCGGATCCCGTGGAAAAGTAAAACCCACGAAGCAGGGCGCTTCGTGGGTTTTACTCTATCATTGTTTGTTGAAGTTTGCAATATGTATTTTTGTACAATTTTAAGACTTCATTTTTGTGACATCATACAAAATATAGCTGCGCAATCCATTTTTAATCCGATTTGAGCCTCTGCCACAGTGTGTTGTAAAGAGTTGCGTCATCATCATTTAAAGCTCTGTATACTTCACAGTTTTTGAGCATATCGGAAGGCGGATTAATCGCCTCATTTTCCTTCGTTTCTGCATCCTGGCTGTCGATGACAGACTGGATAGGTGATGCATAGTATACATATTCAAAGTTGAGCTGTGCCGGCTCATCACTGCAGATATAGTTCAAAAATTCCTGTGCGCCCTCTTTATTCTTGCATGTCTTTGGAATAAACCATGAGTCAATCCAGAGATTTGAGCCCTCTTTTGGTACGATATAGTCCAGGTTGTCATTTTCAGCCATGGCGGCAGCTGCCTCACCGGAGTAGCACACTGCGATTGCCGCATTTTCAGCAACCATCTCATCACAGGTTTCATCCACGTAGTAGGCGAGCACATCACTGCTTTGTTTGTTTAGTATATCAAATGCTTCATCGAGCTTTGCTGTGTCTGTCTCGTTTATCGAGTAGCCAAGTGTGCGAAGGGCGGGAGTAAAGGCATCACGGACAGAATTAATCATAACCATGTTGTCCTTGTATTTGCCGTTCCACAGGCAGTCCCAGGTATTCAGGTCTGATGCATCAGCCATCTTTTTATTGTATAGTATGCCGAGTGTGCCGTAGAAATAAGGCACAGTATACTCATGTGTCGGGTCAAAGGATGCGGACATATCGATTATATCCTGATTTACATTTTGATAGTTTGGCATTGAGCTGTAGTCTATCTTGTTGACCTCACCCTCACTTATGAGCTTCTCTATGATGTAGTCAGAGGTGCAGATGACATCGTAATCGATGGCACCGGACTTGTACTTTGTGTACATCTCCTCAGGCTCCTCGTATTCCTCGTATTTAATGGTGATTCCGGTTTCCTGCTCGAAGCTGTCGATTACTGATTCATCGATGTATTTACCGTAGTTTAGCACTGTTATGGCATTGTCATTGTTCGTGCTTCCGGCGCTTATGGTAAATACCGAAAAGCAGCCGATTACGAGTACTGCAACAATTGCGATGCTCACACTACGCTTTACGATGCGCAGCTTTTTAGCCCTTGCAGGCTTCTTTGAGGCGTTGACAGGTATCTGGTTTGAGTTGATGTTTACCACAACCAAAAGCAGCAGCACTGTGAAGAAAAGTATGGTTGACAGAGCATACAGCTCCGGCTTTACACCCTTTTTCAGCTCTGTGTAGAGCATGGTTGAGAGTGTGTTTACTCCGGCACCCTTCGTAAAGTAGGTGATGGAGAAGTCATCGAGTGACATTGTGACCGCCATCATAAAGCCGGAGAACACTCCGGGGCTTATTTCAGGCCAGGTGACCTTGAAAAATGCATATAGAGGTGATGCGCCCAGGTCAAGTGCGGCCTCATAGGTGTATTTGTTGGTCTGCTTGAGCTTTGGAAGCACATTGAGTATCACATAAGGGATATTGAACGTGATGTGTGCGATAAGCACTGTCACAAAGCCCAGATTCATGAATTTTACAAACAAAAGCATCATTGAGATACCGGTCACGATATCTGCATTGAGCATCGGGATGTTTGTAGCGCCCAGATAGATTGTCTGGTTACGTTTCTTCATGGCGCTTATACCCATGGCTGCGAGAGTTCCTATTATTGTAGAAATCACAGCTGCAAGCAGCGTAATCTGCAGTGTTGTAGAAAATGCCGACATAATCCGCTCGCTCTGAAAGCACTTTATGTACCAGTCGAGTGTGAAGCCTCCCCATTTAACCTTGGATTTGGAGTTGTTGAAGGAGAGTACTATTAATACAACGATAGGTAGATACAGGAACAAAAAAATCAGTCCCATATATACCCTTGATGCTATTTTTTTTACCATAATGCGCTCTGGTCTCCTTCCTTATCAAACAGATTGACGAGTGCCATGCTGATTAATACGAATACCATGAGCACGAGTGAGAGACCGCTTCCTGCGCCCCACTGCGAGCCATGGACGAAATCCTGTTCTATGATATTTCCGATGAGCAGGACCTTGCCGCCACCGAGTATCTGTGAGATGGCAAAGGATGTGAGTGATGGCACGAAAACCATTACGATTCCGCTTATGACACCGGAAATTGTAAGTGGCAGTATAATCTTGAAAAATATTGTGACTTTGTTGGCGCCGAGGTCAAGAGCCGCCTCAATCCAGTCGTTTTTGATTCTGGTCATGGAGTTGTATATAGGCAGCAGCATGAATGGCAGAAAGTCATAGACCATGCCAAGCACGACTGCTCCGGAGGTATTCATGATGTTGAAGCCCGGCAGTCCGAGAGTGGTGAGTATTGAGTTGATGACACCGTTTTTGGACAAAAGCTGTTTCCATGCGAGTATTCGAAGCATAAAGTTCATCCACATAGGAAGCATGAAAACAAATACCACAAAGCTTTGGTTTTTAATCTTTAAGCCGTTTAAAATCATCGCAAGCGGATAGGACAGCACCAGGCATATTATAGTGCATATGATTCCAAGCCGTAGGGATAAAAGCAGTGCCTTGATATTGGTGTGCTGTGCTATTGCAGCCACATATTCAAATGTGAAGCCTCCGTCAGAGCCTTTAAATGCATAGTACACAATCATGAAAAGCGGAAGTATGATAAATCCGATAATCCATATGAGGTACGGCCCTGCGAGCAGCTGTTTCTTTATTTTAGACATCTATCTCCACCGCCTTTTCATCTGAGGACTCAGGCTTGTGCATTACCTGGATGTTAAATGGAATCACCCTGATACCCACATGACTGCCGACCTCTACATATTTGGTGGTGTGTACCATCCAGTCGTAGCCGTTAGCCTTTACCTCAAGCTCATAGTGCACTCCCTTGAAGATATTTGACACGACATCGCCCTGCATGTAGCCGTCCTCCGCAGGCACCAGCTCCACATCCTCAGGGCGGATGACTATATCGACAGGCGTGTTCTCACCAAAGCCCTCGTCCACACAAGGCATTTTTACACCGAGTATCTCGACAAGCTTATCCTTTATCATAATACCGTCGATGATATTGCTGTGTCCGATAAAGTCAGCAACAAAGGCGTTTTCAGGCTCATTGTAAATGTCCTCAGGTGTGCCAATCTGCTGGATATAGCCCTGATTCATAACAACGATGGTGTCAGACATGGTAAGAGCCTCCTCCTGGTCGTGTGTGACGTAGACGAAGGTGATACCGAGCTCGTTTTTGAGGCGGATGAGCTCATACTGCATGCTCTGGCGCAGCTTTAAGTCGAGAGCACCAAGCGGCTCGTCTAACAGCAGTACCTTAGGCTCGTTTACAATAGCTCTTGCGATAGCAATACGCTGCTGCTGGCCTCCGCTAAGAGAATCCACAGAGCGGTTTTCAAAGCCGTCGAGATTGACGAGCTTTAATGCATACTTTATTTTGTCATCTATGTAAGCCTTGCTTTTTTTCTTTATTTTAAGACCAAACGCGATATTTTCAGCGATTGTCATATGAGGGAAAAGAGAGTATTTCTGGAAAACAGTGTTCAGATTTCTCTCGTTTGCAGGCACATTTGTGATGTCCTTTGAATCAAACATGATTTTTCCCTTGTCCGGTGTCTCAAAGCCACCGAGCATGCGAAGCGTAGTGGTCTTTCCGCAGCCGGATGGTCCAAGCAGCGTCAGAAACTCATTCTCTCTGATGTATAGATTTAAATCGTCGAGTACAACATTGCCGTTGTACGACTTTGTGATATCGATAAAATCAATTAATTTCTTTCCCATGGTGTAAACCTTTCTCATGTAATTTATATGGTATTGGAGTGCTTCGGCAGTGGCATCGTCAGAAGCTTGGAGGATTGCTGACCCATATGAGCACAGCATCCTTTGAAGACTTATTTTCAATAAAATGCTTTTTACCGGCTTTAAAATAAAAGGACTCACCGGCCTTTACGGTGTGCACTTTGCCACCATAGCAAAGCTTCACTGTGCCCTTTATCACATAGCCAAACTCCTCACACTCCTGAGGCAGATATATTTCAGAACTGCCACCCGGATGAAGAGTGAGCCTGACAGGCTCCATGGAGCGGGTCTGTGCGTTTGGAATGATCCATTCCACCTTGCTGTTTTTTCCCTCGTCAATTTTCTCGAAATAGTCGTTTGCCTTGTATACAATCTGCTCAGGTTCCGAATCCGTAAAAAACTCCGCCGGTGTCATACCCAGGCACTGGATGATATCAAGCAGGGTGCCGACTGACGGTGAATTCTGATTTCGCTCAAGCTGGGAGATAAATCCCTTCGTCAGCTCAGCCCTGTCAGCAAGCTCCTGCTGGGTAAGTCCGTACTGGATACGAAGCTCCTTCATACGATGTCCGATATCCATGTTTACTTCCTTTTCTAATACATTTTATGTTATATTTACTGTAGGTTTAATAATAGATTTTTTGTTTACTAAAAATAAACCAACGAGATAATTTTAATATATTTTTTATAAATGTCAAGGGGAATTTTGTTGCTTCTTTTATATGGTGCGGTTATAATAAATGTATAAATTATATTTTACGTATGGGGTGTTATGAAAATGGGGTTTAAAGAGAATATTAGATTTGCATTTATTGATGAATTTGCCAATGAAATAGGAAAAGAAAAAGCATATCGAATGATGAGTAATTTTAAATGTGAACGTGTGCCGGCTTTAGAATATTTTTTGACAAGAGATTATAATGGACGGATAAAGCCTTATATAGTTTGGGATGATAGTAAAAATATTATTGTCGCATATTTTACATTGATTACTACATGTATGATACTTAAGCCATATGAAAAAACTGATCCTGAGCATACTAAAGAAAAGGACGTTGAAAAAATCATTTCGTGTATTGAATTGGAACATTTTGCATTGAATGATGTGTACTTGAAGCTGGTAAATGAGGATGGATATAGTAACAGCGGAATAGGAAATTATGTATTTAAAGAATATATCAGCACTGTAATTGCAGTTCTTGTATCAGAAGTTAATTTTTTCTATTTAATTCTTCATGCATATAATAGTGATAAAGTAATTAATGCATATAGAAATATGGGGTTTGAAACTATGGAGGATGATGCAGAAGCGGTAATTCCTACATTATCTGATGTAAGGGCATTACATTCTGATTATGCCGGAGATTGTAAGTTTATGTTTAGAGATGTAGAATCAATATTGACTGATTTGGATTAGGAGGAAAAACTATGTACAATAATTCACAAAGTCCTATTATGGTTATATCAGGAAAAAAAGCGGAGAAAATGTTAAGCAAATCAGAGAAACCTATTGCGGATCATACAAAGACAATAGATAGAGCAAAAGATAAATTGAGAAAAATGGGAAAAAAATAAATCTATAAAAAACACCTCATTCATTTTTGAATGAGGTGTTTTTTTGAGAAGCCGATAACCGGGATCGAACCGGTGGCCTACGCATTACGAGTGCGTCGCTCTGCCTACTGAGCCATATCGGCAAGCTATATTATATTATCAGATATAAGAGTTTATGTCAAATCAAAATTTTGAGTTGAAATTTTAAGAGAGTAATTTCAGAAAGGTATTGACACCATGATGTATATAGTGTATATATAACACATAAACAGTTAATAAATACAGTACGGAGGTAGCATATGAAGCTGATGCAAAATTCAGGAGTGCCCATCTATCAGCAGATAGCGGACAGCTTCAAGACAGATATTTTGGCCGGCAGGTATGAGCAGGGGGAGTTCCTTCCGTCGATAAGAGGGCTGGCAAAGGACCTGAAAATCAGTGTGATAACCACGATGAAGGCTTATGAGCAGCTTGCAGATGAGGGGCTTATCACAGCGGCGCAAGGCAAGGGCTTTTATGTCAATGCACAGGACAGTGAGATGATAAAGGAACAGCACCTGCGCAAGGTGGAGGAGTCGCTGACAGACGCGATAGCCGCGGCTGAGGTAGCCGGAATCTCGAACGACGAGCTTAAAGGAATGCTTGAGGCGTTGCTTGAGGTGGATAAATAAAGATATGAAACGAGTCAGGAGGAATGAAAATGACAACAAAGAATGCAATTGAGGCAGCAAAAATCACAAAGGAACTTAAAAATTTTACACTGGATGTGGAGAATTTCGCAATACCGCAGGGCTTTGCAACAGCTTTAATCGGAGAAAACGGAGCAGGAAAGACAACACTTTTAAATATCCTGGCAGGAATCAGGCTTGACTATAAAGGTGAAATCACATACTTTGGACAGTATTCCGACAAACAGAAGGAAAACTCGGGAGATATTAAAAACCGCATAGGCTACACAGGTCCGGGCAAGTATTATCTGCCACAGTGGACAGTTAAGGATATCGAGGAAATCAGCGAGCTGATGTTCGATGACTTTTCTGCAGAGGATTTTCACAGATATTGTGAGGAGCTTGCAATATTTTCACATGGCAGCATTGATATGAAGAAAGCCAACAGTTCATTTTCAGATGGTATGAAGATGAAGCTCATGCTGGCAGGAGTCATGGCGCGAAAGACTGACCTTCTTTTGCTGGATGAGCCGGCATCGCCGCTTGATCCACTTATGAGAGATAAGCTGTGCCAGATGATTGGCGAGTATATCCATGAGGGCAACGGAAAGCGCAGCGTATTTTTCTCTACGCACAACATTTCAGATATGGAAAATATCACTGATTATGCCATTATAATGGAAAACGGACAGATTGTGGAGCAGGGCTTTGTTGAGGATTTGAAGGAAAAATATATCCTGATTAAAGGTGATGCAGCAGATACAGAGGCTGCTGGTAAGGTGCTGTATTCAATGACGAAAAATCCGTATGGCTTTGAGGGCATATGCTTGGCTGAAAACATAGATAAGCTTGCAGGACTTAATGTGACAAAGGAGATTCCGACACTTTACCAGATAAGCGTTGCGGTCATGAAAAATAACACAAAGATTGTGATGCGCTAGTGCGAGGTGAGGTGTTATGAAAAATATGTCAGGAAGTATGAATGAAAAAAACGTTTCACAAAAACATGTAGCTCTAACATACATCAGGGATTACCGTGTTATGACTAATCTCAAGTATCGTCTGATAACAAATATACTGATTCCGGTTTTAGCAATTCTGGCGTCAATGCTAATTGCTTGTTCAAAAACAGTCTGGGCATGGATAGGAGTTATAGTAATTGTTTATGATTTTTATATGATGTGCGAGGTGGTGCAGGATTATTTCTGCTTCGGATGTATGTGCAAGAAGAATGCATTTGGCATGCATTTCCTAAAGACAGGTTTTAACGGAGTAAGATACTTTGAGAATGCAGTTCTTGTGGATATACTTATAAGACCGCTGCGTATTGGAATTACAATACTCATTGCATCAATACCATTTATTAAATTTGGAGTTAATATCTGGTCGGTATTTGACATTATTATGATATCTTCAATTGTTTCGGTTGGCTCGTTAAATATATTCAGATACATGGATATGGGAATGTATATTTATCTGCTTGCGCTTATAGTTATCTTCCCGGCAATTGCAGGTAGTATAGCTGTTTTGATCTATGGCGGGAGAATGTGGTTTATCGCACCTGTGTTAGCAGTGGTGCTTGTAGGCGTGATAGCAGCGACATATTATCATATGATGATGCGTATCCGCAGATCATATTTTGATGTGTAGAGGTATTTTAAATTGGAAGTATATTTGAAAAGGAGAAATATTATGCTGAAAGATATTAAATTAGGATTTAAATTGTTGAGATATGGCTACAAACTGAAGTTGAATGTGATCATGCTTGTATTCTTTGCAGTAATCGGAATTGCATCCGATATAATGAGCAAAGGAACTACAATCATAGGCGGGATATACTTTATGATGAGTGGTATGTTCACATTCCAGCTCATCATGTCGATGGATGTGTCAGAGCTTATCCAGTCCACATCACTGAAAAAGAAGCTGCAGATATACATTCCGGTGATGTCAAGCACGGTAATCAATCTTGTTATTTTTACATTTCTGGTGGTAGAAAGAGTCATTCTGATACAGTATGGAGTGGCAGATAAGACGCAGCTTATCTACACACTTTTTACGCTTGATGTTGCACTGCTGATAGTATATCTGTACACAAGCATATGCTATAAGTATTTTGTACTTGGCTTTATCGTATTCATGGTTTTGTTTATGGGCGTTTTTACTGTGCTTTCAGGAGCAGCGTTTGTGCCGGTTTCTAATGCTGTTTTTAAGCTAGGACTCCCGGTGGTGGCATTGCTAGGCTATATTGCTATTTTTGCAGGTGGAGCGCTTGAGATATTGATAGGAGAGCTGCTTTACAAAAAGCCTTTGTCAGAATTCGCATTCAGGGGATTTTTCCGTGATGCAAAGTAGTGATGTTACTGTTCCCGCATAACAGTGTGACAAACAACATAGTGATTTCAAAAAATAAGAAATATTTTTGTAAAAATATTGAAAAAATGATTGCTTTGTAGTATGTTATCATTGTCGGTGCAAAGTCGGCAATGAGACTAATTAACATATTATCAGGAGAAAAATATATTAAATGGATAGTGACAGTTATAGTAAACAACAGTTAGACGACTTGTTTATGGATATGATTGCCTACTATGATGGCGATCCAAAGAGAATCCAGCATTTCACCAAGGTGCACAGCTATGCAAGGCTTATCGGTATAGGAGAGGAGCTTGATGATGCCTCGCTCTTTATACTTGAGGCAGCGGCTTACACACACGATATCGGCATACGTGTAGCAGAGGAGAAGTATGGCAGGTGCGATGGGAAGCTTCAGGAGCAGGAGGGACCGATAATCGCCCAGAAGATGCTTTCACAGCTTGGCTTCGAGAATTACATAGTTGAAAGAATATGTTTTCTCATAGGTCACCATCACACATATGACAATATAGATGGTCTTGATTATCAGATACTCGTTGAGGCTGATTTCCTCGTAAATCTGTATGAGGATGATGCGGGAAACCGTGCAATCGACAAGGCATACAAGCGCATATTCAAGACTGAAACAGGAAAAAAGATTTTTAGACTAATGTTCGGATATGAAGAAGAGGATTAGTATGAGCCGGGCCGGGAGGAGACTTCCGGCCCTTGTTCGTATTATGCAGCTTATATCAGAAATAGTAATTAATCAGAATAGTAAATATGCAGAATAGTTACATGAAATAATATTTGGGGATATGTCAAAAATTTTTGAATTTTGAGAAAGAAATAATATAATATGGCAAACAAAATAAATTATCAAAAATTAATGGAAGATTTAATAAAAGAAAATTGTATGGACAATAACTGCACTCCACGTCTTTTGCTTCATAGCTGCTGTGGGCCGTGCAGCACATACTGCATACAGACGCTCTCGGAGTATTTTAAGGTGACGGTATTTTATTACAATCCAAACATTTATCCGCCAGAGGAATATCACATGAGAGCACAGGAGCAGAAGCGATTTATAGATGAGTTCCCAGTGAAAAATCCGGTTCATTTTGTGGAGGGTGTGTACGACACCAAGCGCTTTTACGATATGGCACGCGGCATGGAGGCTGTGCCTGAGGGCGGGGAGAGGTGCTTTAAGTGCTACAGGCTGCGTCTTGAGGAGAGTGCACAGTATGCAAGGGAGCATGGCTTTGATTTTTTTACTACGACGCTTTCCATCAGCCCGTTAAAGAATGCCACAAAGCTCAATGAGATAGGAAAAGACTTAGAGAGCCAATATGGAGTGCGATATCTTTTCTCTGATTTTAAGAAGAAAGAGGGCTATAAAAAGTCCACGGAGATATCAAAGCAGTATGATATGTACAGGCAGTACTACTGCGGCTGTGTATTTTCCAAGGAGCAGCGTGACAGAGAGATTGCAGCACGTGGGTGAAAATGTGGTTGCGTGACAGCAAAAATTATTATATAATTTAGCACAGTAAAGCGGCTGTTTAGAGCAGGCGGCGGTATCACATCTTATTTTTATACAATACATTGTGATACATGAAAATAAATCATCATTTAATAATCAAGGAGGAATCTCATGGCACAGTTATGGGGAGGACGTTTCACAAAGGAGACAGATCAGCTCGTTTACAATTTCAATGCGTCCATTTCATTTGATCAGAAGTTTTATAAAGAGGATATAGAGGGCAGCATCGCCCATGTCACGATGCTTGGAAAGCAGGGCATCATCTCACAGGCAGAGAGCAATGATATAGTGGCTTGCCTAAAGCAGATACTTAAGGAGGTAGAGTCAGGGGAGCTTGAAATCAGCTCAAAGTATGAGGATATCCACAGCTTCGTTGAGGCTACACTCATAGACAGGCTTGGTGACACAGGAAAGAAGCTTCACACAGGCCGAAGCAGAAACGATCAGGTAGCTCTTGATATGCGTCTTTTCACCAGAAAGACAGTGAAGGAGACGGATGATGAGCTTAAGGAGCTTTTAGCTGTTATCCTTAAGATTATGAAGGGAAACACACAGACTATCATGCCGGGCTTTACACATCTGCAGAAGGCCCAGCCAATCACTCTGGCTCACCATATGGGCGCATATTTTGAGATGTTTAAGAGAGACAGATCAAGACTGTGCGATATATATAAGAGAATGAACTATTGTCCGCTTGGCTCAGGAGCACTCGCAGGCACTACATATCCGCTTGATAGGGACTATACAGCACAGCTTCTGGATTTTTACGGACCGACACTTAACAGTATGGATGGTGTGTCAGACAGAGATTATCTGATTGAGTTTTTATCGGCTCTTTCAACTATCATGATGCATCTGTCACGTTTTTCTGAGGAAATTATCATATGGAATTCAAACGAGTACCAGTTTGTTGAGATTGACGATGCGTACAGCACAGGAAGCTCAATCATGCCACAGAAGAAAAATCCTGATATAGCAGAGCTTGTCAGAGGAAAGACAGGCCGTGTATACGGTGCGCTCATGTCGCTTCTAACCACCATGAAGGGTATTCCACTTGCGTACAACAAGGATATGCAGGAGGATAAGGAGCTTGCATTTGATGCGTTTGACACTGCAAAGGGATGTATCGCACTTTTTACAGGAATGATTGATACAATGAAGTTTAACAAGGACGTGATGAGAAAGAGTGCAAACAATGGCTTTACAAATGCCACAGATGCAGCTGATTATCTCGTTAAAAAGGGTGTACCGTTCAGGGATGCACATGGTATTGTAGGAAGAATAGTGCTTTACTGCATCGACAAGGGCATTGCAATCGACGATATGAGCATCGACGAGCTCAAGGCTATCTCTCCGGTATTTGAGGAGGATGTATTTGATGCTATTTCAATGGAGACCTGTGTCAGCACAAGGTGTACAGTTGGAGCACCATCAAAGACATCAATGGACAAGGTAATTGCCGTTTACGACGAGTATATGAAGTCAAATTGGCAGGATGAAGTGTAGTTTTTGTGCATATTTTATAAAAAACAGGGAGAAAAATTATTAATTTAATATAGTTTTTTCCTTGTTTTTCATTAGAGTTTCAAGTAATATATTTCCTATAAAGACAGTTGTACGCGACAGACGGACAAGAGATATTTGAAATAATAAACGTCTGACATAGTTATTTGATATTATTTTAATGTCAACGTATGACAAGGTCGAAGAAAATCTAGAAGATAGGGAGATTAGAGTAATGAGTGAAAAGCTTAAAGTAGGTATCCTCGGTGGAACAGGAATGGTAGGACAGAGATTTATTTCTCTTTTAGAGAATCATCCATGGTTCGAGGTAACAACAATTGCAGCCAGCCCAAGAAGTGCAGGCAAGACATACGAGGACGCCGTTGGTGATAGATGGAAAATGGACACACCAATGCCTGAGGCAGTTAAGAAAATCATCGTAAAGAACGTCAATGAGGTAGAAGAGGTTGCTTCACAGGTTGACTTCGTATTCTCAGCCGTTGATATGTCAAAGGACGAGATCAAGAAGATCGAGGAGGACTACGCAAAGACAGAGACTCCTGTAGTTTCAAACAACAGTGCCCACAGATGGACACCTGATGTGCCAATGGTTGTACCTGAAATCAACCCACAGCACATGGAGGTTATCAAATATCAGAAGGAGCGTCTCGGTACAAAGAGAGGCTTCGTAGCAGTAAAGCCAAACTGCTCAATCCAGTCATATGCTCCGGTTCTTACAGCATGGAAAGAGTTTGAGCCATATGAGGTTGTTGCCACAACATATCAGGCAATTTCAGGTGCCGGAAAGACATTCAAGGACTGGCCTGAGATGGTTGGAAACATCATTCCATTCATCGGTGGAGAGGAAGAGAAATCTGAGAAAGAGCCACTTCGTCTCTGGGGATATGTGGATGATGAGAAGAAACAGATTGTTCCTGCAGAGTCACCGGTTATCACATGCCAGTGTATCCGTGTTCCTGTATTAAACGGTCATACAGCAGCTGTATTTGTCAAGTTCAAAAAGAATCCTACAAAGGAGCAGCTCATCGAGGCACTCGAGAAGTTCAGCGGAGTACCACAGGAGCTTGGGCTTCCAAGCGCACCAAAGCAGTTCATCAGATACTGTGAAGAGGATAATCGTCCTCAGGTCGCACTTGATGTGGATTATGAGCATGGTATGGGAATCAATGTCGGACGTCTCAGAGAGGATACAGTCTATGACTGGAAGTTCGTCGGACTCTCACACAACACAGTACGTGGTGCAGCAGGTGGAGCAGTGCTTTGTGCAGAGCTTCTTAAGGCACAGGGTTACATCACAAAGAAGTAGATTTAGCAATTCATTGGAATATTTATTAATGAGGGCGGATTTTCCGTTTTTGGGCTGTGGGCACCGGTGTAGCACGCAGTAGTATTCCTCAGATAAAATATGAAGTCAGCCACGGGATTTTTTATGGATAGGCTATGGCAGCTTGCAGGTCTATGTGGTCATTTGAACTATTGGAAACCCGTGGCAGTTCATATTTTTTCTTCGGAACATACTGTGTACTCTCCGGTGAAGATAGTGTATTGAACGGAAAATCCTCACTCTGTGAATTAATTATTATGCAAAAGTCGAGCCTCTTAAAAGAGGCTCTCTTTTTTTGTTATGCTTGAATTTATATTTTATCGTGGTAAAATAGATAATCTGAGTAGAATATATTTAAGAGGTAGATATAAGTGAAGAATAATAAGTATGAAATTGATATGGTGAACGGTACAATAATGGATAAGCTTATTTCATTTGCGTTGCCGCTTATGATTTCGGGTATTTTACAGCTGGCGTTTAATGCGGTGGATATTATTGTCGTGGGACAGTTTAGTGGCAGCAAATCACTTGCGGCTGTTGGCTCGACTACGGCACTTATCAATGTGTTTGTCAATTTGTTTATGGGTATATCGCTTGGTGCGAATGTGCTCGCTGCCCGATTTTATGCGGCAGGCAAGGATGAGGAGATGTCTAAGACGGTGCACACCGCTATTATGATTGCACTCATAAGTGGTATTGTGATGGGTGTGGTTGGTGTTATTTTTGCAAGGGGTGCGCTGGAAATTATGGGTACACCGGATGATGTCATAGGTCTTTCTACTATTTATATGAGGATTTATTTTTGCGGTATGCCGTTTTTTATGCTTTATAATTATGGTGCGGCGATTTTGCGTGCTGTCGGCGATACAAAGAGACCTCTTATCTTTTTGATTATTTCAGGCGGTATCAATGCACTGCTCAATCTGTTTTTTGTAATAGTGTGCAAACTGGGTGTTGCAGGTGTTGCAATCGGTACAATTGTTTCGCAGTTTGTTTCCTGCGTACTTGTATTATATTGTCTGAGCAAAGCAGATACCAGCTATAAGCTCTGCTTTAATAAGCTTGCGATTGATAAGGAATATATGCTTCAGATATTTCAGGTGGGAATACCGGCCGGCATACAGAGCACAGTCATAAATGTCTCAAATGCCATGCTGCAGTCATCAGTCAATTCCTTTGGCTCAATAGCCATGGCAGGATATACGGCGGCAAACAATATACTTGGCTTTTTGTATGTATCGGTTAACTCAATCACACAGGCTTGCATGAGCTTCACAAGCCAGAACTATGCAGTAGGAAAACAAAAGCGAATGGACAGGGTACTGATAGACTGTCTGTTTCTCACGACAGCGGTAGCACTTGTGATGGGAAGTGCCTCATACATATTTGGAACACAGATACTTGGCATATATACAAGTAATAGTGAGGTAATTAAATCAGGACTTGAGATTATTTCGATTACTACAATCCCATATTTCCTATGTGGAATCATGGATCTTTTTCCGGGAGCACTAAGAGGAATGGGATACTCAACTGTACCTATGATACTTTCTATAATAGGAACAGTCGGAGTCAGAATTATCTGGATATATGGTCTGTTTCCAAGCCACAGGTCGTTGTTTTTCCTGTTTATATCATATCCCGGTTCATGGATAGCGACAATCATCATGCAGGCTATCTGCTATATGTTTGTCAGAAATAAAGTGAAAGCTACAATAGGAGCTCGGAAATTATAATTAAAATCTATTTGTATATGTGTTAAATTGTGATATAATATTTTCAGTTGATTATTTTGGAGGAATATTATGAAGGCAAAACACACAGATTTGGAGAAACTTGAGCAACTCTATAAAGAGTCGGGCAACCAGCTCGTAGTGCTCTACGGAAGGAGAGGCTGTCAAAAGGAGGAGCTCATAAAGGAATTTTGTGACGGAAAGAAATTCTTTTACTACAGATGCAGACAGGCATCGCCAGAGCATCAGCTTGAGATGATGGGGGAGGAGATAAGCTGTCAGTACAAGGTGAGCCTGAGCAGACAGACATATGAGGAGTACTTCGCGAGAATCAAATCAGGAGGCCCTTCCAAGCTTGTCGTGATAATCGATGAGGCACAGTTTGTGGCAAAGAGGGATGCATCATTTATGGAAGCAGTTGCAAAGCTTAAAAAGCACAAGCTGTATCCGGGACCTGTACTTATAATACTTGCCACATCATCTACAGTCTGGGCTACACAAGAGGCAGCAGAGCAGTTTAAGGGAGCCGAAATGAAGCTTGAATCGCTCAATTTCCTTGAGGTTGTAAGACATTTTGAAAGTCTTCCGGTCGCGGAAATCGTGAGAATTTACGGAGCAATCGGTGGAGTTCCGGCATATCTGGATAAGTGGGATGCAGCTAAATCCTTTAAGGATAATATATGCAGGCTCGTATTGACACCATCGGGAGCTCTGTATGGTGAGGCGGATGCTGTTATAGCCGCAGAGCTTCGAGAGCTTTCTGCATATAGCACAATACTTGCAGCAATCGCAAGAGGCGAGAACAAGCTCAATGATATTTTCCATGCGACAGGATTTTCGCGTGCCAAAATCAGCGTATATTTAAAGAATCTTGCCACCTTCAATATTGTGGAAAAAGTAGTTTCATTTGAGACCGGCGGATGGGAAAATGCCAAGAAGGGCGTATATCAGATAAAAGACACATTTGTTAATTTCTGGTTTAAGTTTGTCTATCCGAATATGTCTAATCTATATCTGCTTTCACCGGAAGAGTTTTATGATACATATATAGAAAAAGAGCTTGATGCGTATCTTGAGAGATATTTCAGGGAGGTCTGCACAGAGTATCTGCTTATACTAAATCAGATGGGACAGCTTCCGTTTACCATAAAGCGTGTGGGTACATGGATTGGAAAGACAGGCCGCATAGACATCGTGGCTCAGAGCGAGGATAGAAGGAGTATCATCGGCTTCTGCAACTGGGACAAGCCAATGATGACCATGGATATGTGCGAGAATATGGCTATGGCTATGGAGCAGGCAAGGCTTACATCTGATGATTATTATCTGTTTTCGGCAACGGATTTTGAGCCTGCACTGCAAAGCTATGTGGTCAGAGACCCTAGATTCAAGCTCATCAATATGAATGAATTATAGAGGAGCTTATGGGAAAATCACTGATATATGTTGAGCTCTACATAAATTATTTTTTTTTGAGTTTTAGGAAATGTTGAGTTTACGTTTAAATTCATTGATTTTTCTCCTTTTTTTTAAATATTTATCCACATAATAATGCGGATATAGTTTTTTCTAATACATAAATGTAATAAAATATAATTTATGAGGTATAAATATGGCATTTACAGATCTAAAACAACTTAGAAAAAATATGCAGGATGAAGAGATTGCGGTATTTTCTTCTGTTTTTACATACAATAAAGTAAATTGTTATATAGCATATTGTCTTTTAACGTCAGATGATAGAGAACACGAAAAATATAAGTATGCTATTTTGCGTATGCGTTTCATAAAACAAGATAATTTTGATGAATACATTGACTGTCCTGCAAATTCTAATGGTATAAATGTGAAATACGGTCAATTGCGCAGGTTTTTTAATATAGAATATGATAATAGTGGAACTGACAAATGGTACAATGCACTTATAAAAAGTATTGGTAATGCTATTAAACCATTTATTCCAATGCAAACAGATGAATTGATTAATGCAAGCATAGACACTGTGTGTAGACACGAACATCGAGATCCTAATCGCATTTATAGACATCATCTAATGAGACATTTTGTAGATGAAAATGGAAATGGAAAATGTCGAACTGAATACAATGCTCAACTTGCTGCTATTAGATTTCCAAAGCTTTATGACATTTACCGCGAGGACAAACATGTAAGTTTTGTTTTTACGGATAATGAAGCGGAAGAAGTCAGCGAACAGGAAGCCTATAATAACTTCATCTATCTTGAAAACCATAGGGACACTAAGAACCAATAATTACAATATTATCTCTATCATCAAAATAAAAACAACGACTCTCAAGCTCTTCAGAAGATGTTTTAAGGATTTCAATATAGAAATCTCTTTCTGTATTAAGATTTACAAAATGGATTCTCCAACTATTTTTTTCTTTGTCGATTCCATTCATGGTATTATCTTCGACAGACAGGCAAATCACATTTTCTAAAGTCTGTTGTTGTACTATATTTAAAATACATATTTCAACCCTTCTTTCAGTCTCTGAACTAGATAAATAGTTATTTATATATTGTATATATTTTCATTATGCATATTAATACGAATCCTTTCTGTTTATTGACGGCAAACTAAACAATCATTATTATTTTCTGCGGGTGAAATAAATCACCCGCTAAAAAATGTTAAATTAAGTTTCTTAACCAATCCATCAGACCTTCATCATCCTTCCATTGTGGCATAGACGGGGAATCTTTTAGTGGATTAGCTTTTTCAAGAGCTTCACGTTTTAGTGCTGTGTCTGCTCTTGCATATATTTCTGTCGTTGTTACGCTAGTGTGTCCGAGCAGATCACGTATATATACCAGATTTACATTTGCCTGTAACAGATGCATAGCTTTTGAATGTCTTATGCAATGTGGAGAAAGTTTTTCTGGAATTAGTTCTGGATGAACCTCCCTAGCCATATCTGTATATTTGGTTAAAATATAGCCGATACCGTAACGAGAAAGCTGTTGTCCACCTCGATTTTGAAATAAATATGCTTCATTTCCCTGCTCAGCAATTCTAAATTCTTTAATATATTGCTTTAATATATCTTCAGTTCTTGATAGTATCGGGACAACTCGTGTTTTGTTTCCCTTTCCCGTTAATCTGATTGTTGCTGGAGCACTAAAGCGTATATGTGAAACACGGATATCAGCAATTTCTTGGACTCTTGCTCCTGTGTCATACATAAGACTCAGCAAGGCAAGATCTCTGCGACCATATTTTGTGCTAATGTCTGGTTGCTCTAATAAAACTTTTATTCCTTCTATAGTAAGATACTTTAATTCAGGCTCAGATTGCTTCATTGGTTTGATGGCTAGTGCCTTTTGACATTCCAAAGCTTTATCTGGTAAAGCAAATTGTAAATATGAAAAGAACGATTTTAATGCTCCCAAACGTTGATTACATGTACTTGAACCACAGCTACGCTTTTCTTTAAGCCAGAGTAAAAATTCTTCCATATTTTTTCGGTCTACCATATCTAAATTCAAACGATTAGGTTTTATATTCTTTTCCGTATCATAAAATATGAGTAGGAGTCGGAAAGTATCTCTGTATGACGCAATAGTATTTGGACTTAAATTGCGTTGTACTGGTAAATATTCCGTAAAAAATTTTGTTAAATGATAAGAAAAATCAGCAGTATTATTCTTCTTCATATAAAATACCTCCTATTTCCGGAAAAACATATCCAGTCAATTCTTCCATTTGTTTTAGTACATTTGGAAAAACTTCAGCCGTTAATTTTAGATAGTATTGAGTAGAAGCTATACCGGTATGTCCAACATATTTTGATAAGATTGGTAGCATTGTTGTGAGATCCGCACCTTCTTCTGCCCATTGATTCAAGCGGTGGCAGATAAAGGTATGACGTAAATCATGAACTCGTGGACCTAGTTCTCTTCCTAAATAAGGAATTCCTGCCAACCATAGTTGCTCCCTGAAATCTTTTTCAATGTTGCTTACACAATAGCTGCTACCATCTTTTTTAAAAAAGAAAGGAAATGAGCTATCATGTTTAGAATGTACTTGATTGGAATATGAACGGCATCTAATAAATAAACTATCAGCCATTGGAACAAAACGTTCATTCCCATTTTTTGCATCACGCACATGTATTATTCCATTTTCTAAATCAACATCACCTACTGTCAAATTTAAGAGTTCTGATATTCTGAATCCACAACCATACAGCATCCGATATAATAGCGGAAACGCAATATGACGATATGGTGAGATAGGTGAATATGTCATATTATCTAAAGCTGAGAAGAGTTTATGAAGTTCATCTTTAGTAAAAACATAAGCGTTATGTTGTGAATAATGATATTTTTGAGGAGCTGAAATATATCCACAATATCCCTGGCTGTTTAAAAATACCGCAAAATGCTGTAGATACATAATTCTTGCTGAACGAGTGGCTTCGTTTTCATTAGGACGTTTTTGTGCCCAGTCCAAAACGATATTTTGAGTCAGTTCATAATTTTTGACTTCGTATTTTTTGCTAAATGTATCAAAAACATGAAGGGCATTATAACCACCAACATATTCATAGCCTAAAGCCTGTTTCTGTTTTACAAATAAATCTAGCATTGGAGCAAAAGGACCATCAAAGGAACCTACAGTTCTCTTTCTCATAAATCCACCTCCAATCCGCACTTAGACAGTTGCTTTAAACTGACTCTCAGGTAAATCTCGGTACTTTCAATATCTGCATGTCCTAGAGTTTGTGATATAACCGGAAGCGGAACATCATTTTCTAACATTCGAGTTGCTAATCCGTGTCGAAATGCATGCATTCCTATACGTTTATTAGCAGGAGCTTTTAATCCGGCTTTTCTCATTTGCTGCGGAATTATTTTTCCTAGTGATGTTAATTCACCATAAGGATAAATGTGTGATACAAAGATATTTTTTACATCAGTTTCAGGTCGTCCATTTTTAAGGTAATCAATAATTGCCCACCCTACATCATCCGGCATTGGTAGAGTAAGAGAACGTCCTGTCTTTTTCTGCGAGAAAGAGATTACTTTTGTATCCCAATCTATATTTGAAAAAGTTAATGTACGGATATCACTGCTTCTCATGCCAAGTCTTGCTGCCATTATAAAAATTGCGTAATTACGTTTCCCGATTGGATTTGCTCGATCCACTGAATTGAGTATCTGTTCAATTTCAGAAATAGTGAAAGTGCTCGGTATCTTTTGTTGTCTTAAATTTTTTACATGAGGAACAAATTCTTCTAATTGAACATCAATATACTGATTATCAAATGCCCATTTCAACATGCGTCGAATCTCACGTAATGTTTCTGATACATATGTTGTAGAGAATCTTGCCAAAGATAAAATATATGTATTAATTGTTTGTCCTGATACATCTTTGAAATCTTTAATTCCGGTATCATATAAATAATCGTGAAATCGAAAAAGTCTTGTTCGTAAGGACTTCATAGTGTTTTCTGCAAAATTACGTTGAGATTCTTCCTCTAAAAATCTTAGAAAAATATCTTTTAGCTCTTCCGAAAATGCTGACTTTGATGTACAATACTGTCGGAAGATAACATGAAATTGTGTAAAGTCAGAGAACATATTGATTGCTCTCGTGATGCGATACATTGAATCACGACGCTCTAGTGATTCAGAGTAAACATCCTGAAGGAATTTTTGACGAAAATTTTCTGTAAATTCCTGTTCTGGCTGATTCGTTGCGTAGGAAATCATATTGTTCCATATTTTACTGTAAGTTTGAATTTGGCAATTACTGTAACCTTTCTTAAGCATCACCTCCTTTAGTTCAGAAACGTAAGGTTCCAGTTCTGTTGTAAAAACCTTTTTAATACCTTCCATATTTTTCTCCTTTCTATGCAGACTGTGGTTACTGTTATAATCACAATAGCAAATAAACAGAGAAAAATGTTAAGTAATTTTAATAAAAATACCAATATTGAAAGGAATGAGTGTATTGACTCAACATAATATATGGCTCACAAAAAACTGATAATAACAGAGAAGCCATCCGTGGCACAGGAATTTGCGAAGGTGCTGCGGGTGAGCGGACGCAATGACGGTTATATAGAAAATGGAGAATATGTGATTTCATGGTGCGTGGGACATCTGGTCGGGCTGGTCTACCCTGAGTCTTACGACATGAAATACAAGAAATGGCGTCTTGAGGATCTGCCGTTTCTGCCAGAGGAATACAAATATGATGTGATAGACAGCGTGCGCAAGCAGTACAATATTGTGCACGCTCTTTTGCAGAGAGAGGACATTGACAGAGTTTACTGGGCAGGTGATGCCGGAAAAGAAGGACAGACCATCGAGGAGAATATCAGAAACTTTGGTGGTGTCAGGGAAGGCATGGAGGAGCTTCGAGTCTGGATAGATTCGCAGACCGAGGAGGAAATCCTAAGAGGCATAAAAGAGGCAAAGCCGATGAGTGCGTATGCAAACCTCGGAAAGAGCGGCATCATGCGTACCATCGAGGACTATGCGATGGGCATCAACTTTTCGCGTGTCATGTCGGTCAAATACGGCAATCTGCTAAACGATGCAGCGGGTACACGCTCGTACACGGCAATCGCGGTCGGACGAGTGATGACCTGTGTGCTTGGAATGGTAGTAATCCGTGAGCGTGAAATCAGAAACTTTAAGGAGACTCCGTTTTACAGGGTAATCGGCAGGTTTACGGATGCTGGTGTAGAGGCAGAGGGGAAGGGTGTAGAAGGCTCAAGGTACTTTGAATCACCGCTTTTATACAAGGAAAACGGCTTCAAAGAGGAAAAAGATGCACTTGCTTTAATTGAAGAATTAAACGGCAAACAGGCGAAAGTTAAATCTATAGTTAAGAATATTGCTAAAAAAAGAGCACCGCTTCTTTTCAACCTGGCGGAGCTGCAGGCAGAGTGCTCAAAGAAGTTTAAAATCAGCCCTGATGAGACATTACAGGTGGCTCAGGATCTGTATGAAAAAAAGCTCACCACCTATCCTAGAACAGATGCCAGGGTGCTCTCAAGCGCTGTGGCAAAGGAGATTGGAAAAAATATAAGTAGGCTTAAAGGTTTTGAACCGACAGCAGACTTTGTGGAGCATATTATGCAAAAGAGGCTATATGCCAACATAGCTGATACGCAGTACACGGATGACAGCAAGGTAACAGACCACTATGCTATCATTCCGACAGGTCAGCTTACAGAGCTTTCGGGGCTTACATCGCTTCAAAGAGCAGTATTTGAGCTGATTGTCAGGCGTTTTCTTAGTATTTTTTATCCACCGGCAGAGTATGAGAATGTGAAGCTTGTCGTAGATGTGGATAAGGAAAGTTTTTTTGCATCATCAAAGGTACTAAAGAGCGAGGGCTATTTACAGGTGGCGAATCCGCCGAAAAAGAAGTCGTTTGAGGAATCAAACGCACGAATACTTGGTAAAAACAGTGAAACTGCAGATAGTACAGATGAAAACAGCACAGCAAACGGCAGCAATGATGAGATAGTCGTAAATCCCAAGGTGATGCTTGAGCTTGCCGATAAGCTAAAGGCGGGTGATGAGATAGCATGCCAAGGCTATAATATCAAGTTTGGTAAGACATCTCCGCCAAAGCGCTATACATCAGGCTCCATGGTGCTTGCCATGGAAAATGCAGGACAGCTTATCGAGGACGAGGAGCTTCGTGAGCAGATAAAGGGCTCAGGAATAGGCACCTCAGCAACGAGAGCGGAGATAATCCAGAAGCTTGTCCGTATAGGATATCTGAATCTGAACAAAAAGACACAGATACTCACACCCGAAAGCCTTGGTGAGATGGTGTTTGAGGTCGTATACATGACAGTTCCGGCACTTCTTAATCCAAAGATGACAGCCAACTGGGAAAAGGGACTGGACGGAATTACAAGGGGTACGGTGGATTTCTGGGAATACAGAGGAAAGCTTGAGAGCTTTATCCGCAAAGAGACAGAAAAGATGATTGAGCAGAATCTGCGTCCTGAGATTGCAGACCGTATCAGCAGCTTTGCAGGCAAAAATGCCAGAGGTGCGGCGGCCAGACGAAAGATAGGTGTCAAGTGCCCTGTCTGCGGCGGTGAGATAGTGACCACACCGTTTGGCTACGGCTGTGCTAATTACAAAAATGATAAATCAGGATGTAATTTTAATATCGGACAGGTGGCAGGACTGGATATTCCGGAGGAACAGGTCAAAAAGCTGATTGAAGAAGGAATCACCGACACAATCCGTGGTTTTAAGTCAAAAAGCGGCAAGCGCTTTGATGCATGTCTAAAGCTCAACAAGGATGAACAGACGAACAAGGTATCAGCCACATTTGATTTTGAAAATGTAAAGCCGCAAAAGGTCGAGGGCATTGTATGCCCGGACTGTGGAGGCAATATATATGTGTCGCCATACGGCTACCGATGTGCAAACTATAACAGACAGACAGAGGATGGCTGCCATTTTTTCGTTGGAAGGATAGCAGACAAGCAGCTGTCACAGGTACAGTTTTTAGAGCTCATGGCAAACGGCAGAACAGAGACGATAAAGGGATTTAAATCAAAATCGGGAAAGCGCTTCAACGCATGCCTCGTCTTAAAGAAGGAGCCTGTCACAGAGGAAAGTGAGAAAATGCACACCGTCGTAGCATTTGACTTTGACAATGTGGAGGACGAAATCATAAAGGATGTCGTATGTCCGCTTTGTGGTGGTCAGATAAAAAAGACATCGTTTGGCTATGGATGTGTGAACTACAAGGGTGATGAGCCGGGAAGCTGCCGCTTTTCGGTGGGACAGATCGCGGGAAAGACAATCACAGCCGCAAACCTAAAGCAGCTTCTTAATGATAAAAAGACCGAGACCATACGAGGCTTTAAATCCAAAAGCGGGAAACGCTTCGATGCGTGCCTGGTTCTTAAGGAGGATGAAAATAAAAAGCTTTCTGTCCAGTTTGATTTTGACCATGTAGAGCCAAAGACAGTGAAGGATGTAGTATGTCCGAAGTGCGGAGGCAAAATCCAGGTGGCGCCATTTGGCTTTGTATGCGAGAACAACAGGCGTGATGATCCTGAGAGCTGCCGCTTTATGGTGGGCAAGGTCGCAAGCGTCAAGATAAAGGAATCAGTCCTTAAGGAGCTTCTGACAAAGAAAAAGACAGAAGTTATATCAGGATTTGTCTCAAAGACAGGCATGAAGTTTGACGCACCGCTAAAGCTCACGCAGGACGGAGATATAGCCTTTGATTTCCCTGAAAAGCCAAAGCCAATCGAGACCAATGTACTCTGTCCAAAGTGTGGCAGACCTCTCAAAAAGACACAGTGGAAATATGAGTGTGAGTGCGGCTTCAATGTTTGGCATACTGTGGCAAAGGTGGAGCTTTCAGAGGAAATCCTCACGGAGCTGTTTACCACAGGAAAGACCAAAAGGAAGGTCACGGGCTTCACCTCCAAGGCGGGAAATGTATTTGATACATGCCTTAAGTTTGAAAATGACCAGATATCATTTGATTTCGATAACCAGGGCGAGGAAGAAGTGCAAAGCAAGGCTGATGTACAGAGCAATACAGAGGCACAGAAAAATGCAGATGCACAAAGCACGGCAGAGGATGTTTCGGATGAGGCAGCCATGGATAATGCAACCTTGGATAATACAATCATGGATGAGATGGGAATCCCAGAGGAATTTCTGGCAGGATTTGATATGGCAGCTGATAGTGCACAGGCAGATGATGTGTCGGAGGCGGCACTTGCGGCGGCGCATGAGCTGTTCGGTGAGTAGCTCTGCCTATAATTAATTATTAAATCTATAGTTAATATGAATTTTTATATTTATGTTTAATACTTATATTTAAGTTTAAATATTAAAATGACAGTTAAAACAATAGTCAATAATTTTTACATAACGAATAAAAGAAAGGACATAGAAAATGGAAAACGCAAAAATAACAAACCTCTATAATCTGGATGAAACAATCGCAAAGGAGTATTTATCACAGTTCACTTATCCATGGGAGGCACTTGCCGGAATAAGTGATTTCATCAAGGAGCTCGGACCAACACTCGACCCTGAAATCTATGAAAAAAGAGGCGAGGATATCTGGGTAGCAAAGAGCGCAACAGTATTTGACAGCGCATATCTGCACGGTCCGCTCATCATCTGCGAGGACGCAGAAATCAGACAGTGTGCTTTTATCCGTGGCAGTGCAATCGTAGGCAAGGGCTCAGTAGTAGGAAACTCCACAGAGCTCAAAAATGTAATCATCTTTAATTCAGTACAGGTGCCACACTACAACTATGTAGGAGATTCAATCCTGGGCTACAAATCACATATGGGCGCAGGCTCTATTACATCAAATGTAAAGAGCGACAAGACTCTTGTAGTCGTAAAGGATGTTTACGATACAAAAGAGGAGATTGAAACTGGCCGTAAGAAATTCGGCGCTATGCTTGGTGACCATGTGGAGGTGGGCTGCAACTCTGTGCTCAATCCGGGAACAGTAATAGGAAGAAATTCAAACATTTATCCGCTTTCAAGAGTACGCGGAGTCATCCCTGCAAACCACATTTTTAAGGACAAGGACAACGTAGTTCTTAAAAAATAGTAATGTTGTTTGAAAAAATATTGTATTTTTGTTGTTTTTTGTCGATGATACTCTAGACTTATGACAAAAAATATGAGAGAATAAATCGGGTATGTTAAAACCATAACGAAAGGAGTCTTAAGATGATTTACACTAAGGAAGTTGAAAACATGTGTCCTGTAGCTAAGGGCGCAAAACATGAGCCAGCTCCTATCCCAGAAGAAGGAAAATGGGTTCATTCTAAGAAAATTGAGGACATTTCAGGATTTACACACGGTGTAGGCTGGTGTGCACCACAGCAGGGTGCCTGCAAGCTCTCACTCAATGTAAAGAATGGAGTAATTGAAGAGGCATTAGTTGAGACTATCGGATGCTCAGGAATGACACACTCTGCAGCTATGGCAGCAGAAATCTTACAGGGTAAGACAATTCTTGAGGCATTAAACACAGACTTAGTTTGTGATGCCATCAATACAGCTATGAGAGAGTTATTCTTACAGATCGTTTACGGTCGTACACAGTCTGCATTCTCTGATGATGGACTTGCTGTTGGAGCAGGACTTGAGGATTTAGGAAAGGGACTTCGCTCACAGGTTGGTACAATGTACGCAACAAAGGCAAAGGGAGTTCGTTACCTTGAGATGGCTGAAGGCTATGTAACAGGAATCGCTCTTGACAAGAACGATGAAGTAATTGGATACCAGTTCGTTTCTCTTGGAAAAATGACAGATTTTATCAAAAAGGGTGATGACGCTAACACAGCTTGGGAGAAAGCTTCAGGATCATACGGTCGTGTAACTCCAGAGCAGGGTGCTGTTAAGATCATCGATCCAAGACAGGAATAAGAGGAAAGGAGAACGACAATGGCATTATTTGAATCATATGAAAGAAGAATAGACCAGATCAATGCTGTACTTAACAGCTATGGTATCAGCTCAATCGAAGAAGCTGAAAAGATTACAAAGGACGCTGGACTTGATGTTTACGATCAGGTAAAGAAAATCCAGCCAATCTGTTTCGAGAACGCTTGCTGGGCATACACAGTTGGTGCAGCAATCGCAATCAAAAAAGGATGTAGAAGAGCAGCAGACGCTGCAGCAGCAATCGGAGAGGGACTTCAGGCATTCTGTATTCCTGGATCAGTTGCTGATCACCGTAAGGTAGGTTTAGGACATGGTAACCTTGGAAAGATGCTCCTCGAGGAGGAGACAGAGTGCTTCTGTTTCTTAGCAGGTCACGAGTCATTCGCAGCTGCTGAGGGTGCTATCGGAATCGCTGAGAAGGCAAACAAGGTTCGTCAGAAACCACTGCGTGTTATCCTTAACGGACTTGGAAAAGACGCTGCACAGATCATCTCACGTATCAACGGATTCACATTCGTAGAGACACAGTATGACTACAAGGCAGCTAAGCTCAACATCGTATCTGAGCATGCATACTCAGATGGACTCCGTGCAACAGTTAAGTGTTACGGTGCAGATGATGTTCAGGAAGGTGTTGCAATCATGCATCACGAGAACGTTGGTGTTTCTATCACAGGAAACTCTACAAACCCAACTCGTTTCCAGCATCCGGTAGCAGGTACATACAAGAAAGAGTGTATCGAGCAGGGCAAGAAGTACTTCTCAGTAGCATCAGGCGGTGGTACAGGACGTACACTTCACCCAGACAACATGGCAGCAGGACCAGCTTCATACGGTATGACAGATACAATGGGACGTATGCATTCAGATGCACAGTTCGCAGGATCTTCATCAGTTCCGGCTCACGTTGAGATGATGGGACTTATCGGAATGGGTAATAACCCAATGGTTGGTGCTACAGTAGCAGTTGCCGTTTCTGTTCAGCAGGCTGCTGATGAGGGCAAATTCTAAATAGAAAGCTTGATTTTATAGGCTTTTTGGAGACTTCCGTTTAAATATAGACGGAAGTCTCTTTTTATATTCTCATATTAAAGGAGGTATCTAAATAGCTCCGCGTCAACATCGCGTCAACATTTTTTTAGTTTGTTGACGCGAAAAAATACTTTGTTAAATTTTTTAGCCTCGCAGGTCATAGATTTCAAAGAGTCGATTTATTAGTATTACTTATCCAAAGGATAAATGCCTTTATACAAACAAGAGATAAGGACTATGCGAATCTGTTAGAAATCTCGGAAAAAG